>Ga0213917_1000128_pt1 | contig 17342 bp, 11 predicted proteins | sample McNCre117MG_FD_161051 | JGI IMG/M metagenome (GOLD analysis project Ga0213917, IMG submission 161051) | Freshwater microbial communities from McNutts Creek, Athens, Georgia, United States - 1-17 MG | ecosystem: Environmental > Aquatic > Freshwater > Creek | place: USA: Georgia | collected... | reverse complement strand
TGATGATGATATATATGGACTCGCCAAGATTTCTCGTCATGTTTGCTGCGCCATAAGAATTTTATTTTTTTGCATTAAAATTCCCCTGCGCTTGTTACATGAAAAAATGATGCAGACTTTTTGCATTAAAATTTTATTTGCATTGTTACATAAAAAAATGATGCAGACTTTTTGCATTAAAAATTTTTTTTTCACTGAAATCACTGAAAAAACCAAAAATAAGAGAAACGGCCATTTTACGTGGAAAAAACACATCCCCGGCGCCTTTAACATAAAAAATTAGGGACAACTCTTGCCAGATTTTTTTTGGCTAAAAAATTAAGGCCGAAAAAACAAAAAATAATTTCGCCAAGATTTTATGTCATTTTTCTCATATTTTCTTTTTTCCCTCTTTTTTTCTTTTTTTGGCTAATAATCACACTATTTTTTTACGACACTTTTCTTATTAAACGCGCTCATAACCATGTCTAATTATCAAGAAGATAATTTACCTATTGAACGAACACGTGAAAGAGATGATGACAACAAACATGGTACTTATACTCAAGTAAATAATGATTTTATTACTGCATTAGAATTACTTCGACGTCAACAAAATGAGGCTAAATTGGATTTGAGTCGAACCTATGCTCGTTATGGAGTTCAGGAACCTATTGATCGTTCTCCTCGTCGTTGCCGTACTTCTACTACTGGAATGAGAAGTCATACTCAGCAATATATTGATCCATTTCCTCGTCTTTCTTCTGTTAGGGTAACAAACGGTTCCCAACCGACAACGATGATGTCGCAAACAAATTCAACACCGCTACTTCCTCTGCGGAGTGGTTTTGTTGAACCTGTAATTCCTCATCGTTTGACAGTGTCTGTGGATGAGGAAGAGACAACCCAGCCTGCTCCATCAGATCCTGATCCTGATACAGATTCTGAATATGAGGTTGAATCTGGTGATTTGGAGATCGGACCAGAGGAGGACGCTCCAGAGGAAACGGTAAATTCGGATTCGAAAGAACCAATTGTCTCAGATGATTTAAAGCATCCTGTACCTCCGTCAACGCTCGAAACTGTAACGTCATTGTCTCTGCTGGCGACCCAATCGACAAATTCCCAAGTACCAGCACCGCAGGCAACTGGCTCACCAGACAATGCAAATGCTCAATCGAATCCCATATCGGTTGTTCGAGCGGTGTCAAGTGACTCAAAGCATCCTCCTGCTCCTCCTCATGATTCTGATCCTGATTCTGAGGATTCTGATGATTCTCGTCGAGAATGGGCATCTCCAATTACCACGGTGCGACCGCTATTTACTACTTCTGGTTATGAACGATTGAGAGCAAAATTGGAAGTTGCTTATTCTCACCAGCGAGATATTCTAAATGCTGTGGAAGAAAAAAAAAAGGGTTTATGTGGTTATACTCTTCCAGAAACTCTAACTGGTTTACGAGTAGTTTTGAGTCAACTGCGACTTTTACTTGATGGAGTTGATGCTGGTTATCAAGGTGCTAATGTTTCTGGTGACGGTCTTCGATCAGCAATGAAAACCTCTTTGGCGCGTTTGGCTGGTAATCGGTTTATGATAAAAAAAATGTTGCGAAATATCATAGGTTTGTTTAGTACGTCGCTTTTTAATAGTATATGCTATCCTGATAATCTAGTTGATTTGGCGGCTCCTGACGACATCAAATGTGCTGGTTGTATCGATGATTTGCAACTACTTTCGAATCGATTATTACCAGCAGTAACATCATTTACGACGGTGTCGAATCAAGTAGCGGAGTCTGTTGTGGCGACAGAAGAAGCAAAGAGACCAGTAAATCTCTTGGAGAGCAAACATGATTCTGGGCATGATATTGATTATGAAAGAGTGATTGGATTTCTTGGTGCGATTTATTGTTCTTACCAAGGAATAATCAATAATACGATGGAAACCAAAACGGGTCGAGATGGGTTTGATTTCAAAGATACTCTTCACGGTTTGAATGGTTTGACTACTACAGCAACTGAATTGCATGCACTAGTGGTGCGACACTTGACTTTGTCTGCTAATTATCAAGATAGCGCTGGTTTATTGCGTCAAATGATAATGCAATTGAGAAATCTATGCTTTAGTCCTTTTATGACTCAATATGATAAGCAAGGGTTAATTAGAACTTTTCAGGCTACTTTTTTTCGAAACAATGAATTGAATGATATGATTCCTTTATGTTCTTCCTATGCATTACGTAGTCGAACTGCACTTTTGGCAAAATCGACATAAACTTGAATTTTTTTTTCTCTTTTTTGATTTGAAGATGGTTAAACCATTTTAATAAACCATTTCATTATTTTCAAATCTATTTTTTTCTTTTCTTCTTAGCATTTTAAAAAAAAAATATGTCTAGTATTTCACCCACACCCACTGACTCTACTCCTCTTTCTAAAAATGGTTTACCTCTTGGTTTTTCCATTGGTGCTGATCTTGGTGATTCAGATAAAAAAATAGAAGCGCCCACACCAGCCACACCAACAACTGCAGCTGCTGCTGCAGCACCAGAAAAGAAAAAACGAGCACCAAGAAAAAGAAAATCTACTAACCCAGAAACAACAACAGAAGCAGGGCCTAACTCTAGTCAAACAGCAGAAGTATTGACTGATTATCTGAAAGCTATTTTATTAAAAAATGCTACCCAACAACAAGGACCAGGTTTTCATCGATTAGAAGAAGTTCCAGTCTTTGGGGTTCCCGGTGCTATCCATCCTGCTCGGGTGATACTTCAATGGCGATGTCCAGATTGTCAGAGGATTGCTCCTGGTCTAATGATTCCAGCTTCTCCACTATCACCTCGAGTTCTTGATGAAATGGACGATTCTTGTGCACCAAGCGCCTGTAAAAGAAGAAATATAGGACAAATGATAAGATCAGAGGAATCAGGGCCACTAATAATAAGCAACTCAACGTTAGGATTTCCTTCTGCGGTTCCGAAAAAACAACCGGCACTGCACTATCCACACCATAGTTCTCATGGAGCAACCAACGGTAATAATTCGCATCAAACAAACCAGAAGGGTTTACTGGAGACACCTGTGGTGGAAGAGAAGAAAAAGCGTTCATATAAGCGTGTGGTTGCACCAATTATTGAAGAACCTGAAGAGGAGGAGGAAGAAGAAGATGGCAATGATGACGATGTCGATGATGATGAAAACTTATCTGATGCGGATGATGATAGTGAAAATTTAACTGATGCACAGATTCAGGAAGCGATTCAACTTTACACGCAAACCAAACGGGTGTCCCTTCATTAAAACTAGAGGCCATTTTTTCTTAATTTTTTTATATTTTACCCGCCAAAAAAAATTTTTTTCCCAAATTTTTCAAAAAAAAAATAAATTAAATTTTAATGACTCTATTACACTAGTCATTCTTTTCAAATCTATTTTTTTCTTAAGTATTTTCCCTCTCACCCAACTATCCATGGCTTCGAAAAGCAAGTATTTTGGCAAGAAAAACCTTCTTCAAGGAAATGATGCCGATAGCAAAGCTACTGGTGCAGTGACTAGTACTTCTTTGTTCAAGGGAGGCCGAAAACCTACACCTGTTTTGATTCGAACCTTACAAGTGACTATCAAAGAAATTGACCATCAATTTGCAAAAGTCGGTATGTTGTTGGATGAAAAATTCGATCCTGCTGACTTGTTGGTGGAATTGCTTGAGGCTTATGGAGATGTCAAGGATGCTGAAACTGGTGAACGGGCGGTGGAAAAATTATCTTCAGCTTGGGAATCAAAAGCTCTTTTCTATGCTAAAATCAATGAGCGCAATATGTCTCCCAGCCAAATTGCTGAAATTCAAAATTTGAATTTGACCGAAGAAACAGTTTACAAGGTTGCAATTCGATTTAGCGCCTACAGTTTTATGCCACCAGCAACGGACAAATTTCCCATTCCAAAATTAATGGTGGGAGTTAGCTTGGCTTTGACTTCATTCTCACCAATTGAACCTAACTTGGGTTAAACAAAATAAAAAACATTTTTTGCATGGAACATAAAACCATAGCAGATCTATATTATTTTGATCTTCAGAATCAACTTTTACCTTTTCCTATAATCAATTTAGCCGTGGCAGGAAATTCTTTAGACAAATCTCCAAGTATTTTTCTTTACACACCTTTTCCTTGCCCAGGCGGTACATTCTGTCCAGCATGTCGTATCCTCAAAAAAGACAATATACACCGCGTCGTAAGAAACAAGAAACGACAGATGCGGAGGAACAAGAAGCGAAAATGCATGTCGACCAAACAGTCGCTGCCGCCACTTCACCTCTAAGCAGTCGAGATATTGAACAAGCTACCGGACTCCGAGTCATGCCTAGTCGAGACTTTTTACGAAACTCTTTGGATCAAAACTTAAATGGACAAGATGCGGTTGTTCTTCTTTTAGAAAGTAAAGATAACCCCATGTATGGACATTGGGTCTTGGTCATGCGATCTCCTCAACAACCTCTCTTAGCGGAATATTTTGATTCTTTCGGCCGTCCTGTTCCTGAAAACTTGCAAAATTATTTTCAACATCAATTACCTAATGGAAGCATGCTTGCCTTTGCTAAATCTGGTCTACAAAAGAAAATCAAAGAAACACAAACATGTGGACGGTGGGTGATTTTACGATATCGGGCAAAAAACTTATCTTTAGAACAATTTATTAAAAAAACACTACAAGTGCCTCTTAATTTACGCGACCTTGTAGTTTCTGACAACACATAATAATAAAAAAAAAATTTTTTAACGTAATTTAATTTGAATGATAAGGGATTAAAGCATTATTTGAGGAAAAAGAAGAACTGGAACATGAAGTATCAGAATCATCTGTCGACATTTCATATTGGTGTCGTTTACGAGCTTGTTGAGTACTAGGATCTTGGACACGTTCTTTTTGTTTGGTACATTTGTACATTTCATATTCTAACCAACCAACAGCATCATCAAATTCTTTTTCATCCATACGACCAGCTTGAAAATCAGCATTGAGAGAATCATACATGTTATGAAGTTTGGTTTCTCGTTCCACAATCACATCAATTCCCAAACTTTGTCGAGTTTGAGCTAAAAGAGTCGCGGGAGCCGCAGGCAAAACATGATTTCTTTGATTAGTCACATTATTGTAACTATTGGTTTCAAAAAAACCTGGAGGAAACATAGAATCTCCATTCACAGAACTGTCGCGACTATCAAATGTAGCGTCATTATCGTTTTGATGTTCAGCGTATTTTTTATCATCAGGAGCAGTCAAACCACCACCATAAACCAAACCACTTCCTTGATAACCGCCAGGTGGACCACTCATGGCATTAGCCACCTGATTAAACGCATTAGAATATTGCCCCACCGATCCAAGAGCATTGGCGATGTTTCCATGGCCTAAACTGGCCGCTAAATTTGCCGCCAAAGGAGCCGCATGAGCTAATTTTCGACCCATTCCTTTGATTCCAGACCACAAATTACCAAAAAACCCACCACCCATCATGGCGCTACCACCAAAAGGTAACGATTCATCATAAGCAGATAAAGAATGACTAAATGGATTAGCACGAGAAGCAATCACTTGTTCAGCACTAACTAAATTGGAAGTCGAATCACATTTGGTTCCATGGATATCAATCATACCCGGAGTGATCCAACAATAACACAATTCAGGATTACAGACCTGTCCAGTAATGTTGGTACAATTGACACTAGCAGTAAATTGGAAATTGTTCAACATACCCACTGCCAAAGAAGGGTCCAAAGGCAAATCTTTACCAAATTGTAAACATAAAACACTTCCCATTTGTTGTTTCCATTGTTGCCAGGTCATGTTTAAACCATTAGAAGCAGAAATTTGATACAAGTCAAAAGAATTAGCACTAGATAAAATACCAACCACATTCCCCATAGTAATACTCACTGAATTGATACGAAAACAAGTATCTGAAGTTTGGAAAGTACGGTCACTAGCTCGTTGTCGGACAAAAAGATACATGCGAGTAGGGATAAAACTCAAAACCTGAGCACCACCTTGAATATTGTCTGTAGAAGCCGAAACAGTAAGATCAGCAGACCAATTAAGTTTACCAGCCCAGGGTTGATTGGTCACACTAAAATAGGGATAATAATAATGTGCCAAAGGATTATAAGCAGCCAATGTAGGATTTAAACTCATACATAAATAAGTAAGATTAGGAGCTGCACTAAAAGTAACCACAGGACTACTGGCACCTAAAGCACGAGTTCCAGTAAGTGCCCGAGACCAACATCGTTGAAGATTGCCTGTTTTGATATTGATTTGAAAATTTTGAATTCCAACAAAACCAGGTTGTGTAACGGCTTGAGTGAAAATCGCTGGAGAAACCATAATGGGTTCGGTTACTGTAAAAGTAACGACTGAAGAATTATCTTTACCATCAGCTGCTGGTGTGACGACATAAGTAATAGAACCACGAGGAGGTGTGTTGTAGGAGTTGCCACCATAAGGACCCAACGGGTTTCGTTCAAAACCAAAAGTCAAGGGACCAGTTCGATAATCTTGAAATTGGTCAGGCAAAATACCCGTTCCTGAAAATTCTTTTTGACGATCCCGATCACCAATATAATGAACCAATTGACCAACTGTTTCAGCCGGATTATAAGTAAAAGTAGTACCATTGATAATCAAATTAATAGTATCAATAACACTATGAATGGGTAAAACTCGACACGCTTCGGTATTACCAATATCATTTAATTGAGGACCAACATCATTAGTCAAAGCAGTAAAAGCCAATGAAAAGGAAAAGGTGATTAATAAACGAGGATCAATCACATTACCAATAGGAGGTTGAATACTCCAAGTAATATTATTGGTAGCCGTTTGAGAAGTCGCAGCTTGTTGAAAGACGGTATAAGCCGGAGTACCTTGAAGGACCACCAATTGACGTTTTTCATTGATTTGTAGTCTTTTATCCACAATCGAGGTAGCATTCAACACACCTTCTTGTAATAAAGGATCACTCATGTCTTAGGAGGGAATTGTGTTTTTCAAAAAAGGAATAAAAAATAGTGTATTTTTTGACTAACAAAAATAAAAAACAATTTTTTAAAACAAAAAAGAGATTAACAATAAAAAAAGGGTTTTTTGAGTGGAATGAGTTCAACATGTAAATGTATCATCAGGATAATCATCAATATTAAATCGACGACGTCCTAACCAATCAGCTTGTCGATCTGCACATGCTTGTCGATCTGCATGAGCTTTTTCAGCTTCTGCTTTTTGTTGTCTATAACCAGCCAATTGAGATTGTTGCATTTCATTAAAATCAGCTTGGTCTTCTGTTACTCCACCACCATAAGCACCACTACCATAAATACCACCACCTGTACTTAAACCACCACCACTACCTTTAGATTCAGGAGATAATTTATAGTCTTGCCACCTTTTAGCCAATTTAATAAGGACTGTTTTTGGATTAGGAGTTTGTTTGGGGCCTACCAAATCACCATCTGCAGCAACTTCTGCTACTACAGCAGCGCGATGTTGAGCCATAAATTGTCGATAAGTCATAGCATATTGCGGTGTTTTACGTGGTCGAGGCTTTCTTGCTCGACTAGCTGCGCGTCTGACTTTGGTTTCTTCTTTCTTGACACCCCGATGGGCTATGACAGCAATTTTATTTAATGTTTTTTCATTTTTAGAATGTTTTCCATGAACAATGGTATCCGCACAACGTTCGATTTTTCGTGAAAGACCACGGCCTGATTTTCCAGATAAATAAGCTGCTCGAAATCTTTGGAAAAGATTTTTTTTGGACGTTTTGGTATGTCCACCACATTTTTTAATAATCTTGTGTTGCTTTTTGGTAAATATTTTCATGGCTTGCTTTGGTGTAGTACCTCTTTTGCGGCTATTCACAAGTTGTGCGATAGCAGTTAATCCTGCTTTTGGCATGGCAGCTACTACAGCAGCAGCTGTATTTACTTTTGTATCTGTAACTGACATTCTTGGTGTTTGAGGTTTTGGAGGAACTGGAATTGGAATTGGAATTGGAACATTTGGGATTTGTGGAGGAGGAGAAGAGACAACAGCTGCTACTCTTACCAGTTTCTTTTTTTTAGGAGCCACTGTTGCTTCTAAATCAAGAAATGCCTTGCGTGGATTTTGACGGGCAACATCCAGTTCCATTTTTTCCTCAACAGTTAATGGCCGGATGGCACTGGCTGGTGTCCATTGTTTAGTGTCTCGCCGAACATGCCAATTACTTGATAAATTAGGATTGTAAGCCCCTGTACTACGTTGTGCTCGAGCTCGTAAAATAGCACCCCCTAATTCTGCATCTTCCCAAAGATTCCAATTACTTGACATGTTTGAAAAGAATGTTTTTTATTTTTTTTAAGAACGTCGTTGCTTCATTCCTTGATATTGGAATTTTAAATATTTCATGGCGTCTTTAGTACCTACTTCAGTCACAGCGCGATCATAATGAGCCTTGACAAACAAATTCCATGGATTAGGACTACGAGGGGTAGATGGAATTCCTTGTCGAGCACGTCTTCGAGCTGCCTTACTCATTTTTGAAACCCGCTGAGCGGGTCCATATTGTGAAAGAAGAGGTACATTGGCTGCTACAATAGCTCGATTACCTACAGGTGGTCCCATCATCTTGGCTTTTTCAGGTCCGTAATGATATTGAAACTTTAATTTTTTTTCTGCAGCTGGATTTAAATATCGAATCAATTCCATATTTCCTTGTGAAACGCGGGCTGCATCATTAACTTCTTGAGCTTTTTGCATGGCTCGATGTTTTGCAATATTTACATTTTCAGGATAAGCTGCAATGATAGCCATATCCTGATCGGTAAATGTGCTACCAGATGGACCTCGAGTTGCCATAAATATTCGTTGTCCGTTTTGAACTGTGTATTGTGGTACCGAAACACCAGCTTGAGTAACCACTTGAGCACCGGCCATCGCACCAGACATGGCTGCATTATAAGCGTTTGCACCACCTGCTAAAGCCGCACTGATTACTTGCGCAGTGACAGTAGCTGCTCTATTAGCTAGTGCTTGTCCTGCCGGTCCTGAAAGACCAGCCGCATAAGCCATACCAGCTGCTTGTCCAGCTACAGCGGCGGCCGTAGCAACAGCAAGTGGACCAATACTGACTACATTAATATTATTTAATATCGCTGTTGCAGCTGCAGACGCCGCACTGGCTCCTTGAGCACTAAAACCAGAAACCATTGCTGCGGCAGCCGCTACAGCACCAACTGATCCACCTGAAGTGCTCGCTGCCTGTCCTGCCGCTGCACCAACTGCTGCTGCGGTGGTTACTGTTGCACCACTAGCTAAACTAACCGCAGCAGCCGTAGCAGCCGCCTGGGTAGCAGCTGTTACAGGACCTACTTGTTGATTAGGCGGGACTAGAGCTGTTGTAAGCGCTGTTTGTGTAGCATTTCCTACGTCTACTCCAATTTGTTGTATCAGGGTTACATTCTGTGTTGAGGGTGTGGGTATTGGTACTGGTGTGTTGGTGGTTGTACCATACGGTGCTGGTTGTCCTGCTTGTTGATTTAATTGATTAGTAATGTTTTGAGTCAAAATATTATTTGCATTGTTGACTTGATTTGACCATTGACCAGCTTGTCGATTTCCTTGATTGGCAAAAATGTTTTGATTTACAGTTTGTTGTTGTGCCGATGAGGTAGCGACCGCTTGTGCAGCAGTACTCGCAGTAACAGATGTGGTAGTATTAGGCTGTCCTACATTAGTAGCTTGTCCAGGAGTTTGCGCATTGGCTATAGCTTGTTGTTGGTTTTGTGCCAATGTTTGTGCAGTACTTTGTACGGCATTCATCAATATATCATGATACTTTACCACAGTATCCGAACATAAATCTCCCAAGTTTTTAAGTAAAGCTGTTTTCACACCAACTTGAGTAGCAATATCGGCTGCCGAGGTGTTATTTAACACATCCGTCTCATGATCTTTTATTTTTTGATCTAAAGTTTTAAAATCTTGTTCTAAATTATTATTTTTTGCGTCTTTTATAATCGGCTCAAAAGGTAATAAATAGTTTGAAAAGGTGTCTGCGATTACAAAGGAACCGCTGGTAATCATGGATCCCAATGCTATAATAACATTATTAGTAGCTTTAACCACGATTTGTTCGTTCAATGTCGGATCAGTACCTACTAAATTCACTAAAAAGGTTAACTTCCCCTTATAATCATCGTTTTGGGTTTGAAAAACAGTTGGACCTGCAGCTGCTATACAGTCAACTTCTGTATAGGCAATAGCTGGAAGTTGCATATAAGTAGGTTGTGTGCCTTTGGTTAATGCCGTGGTTGGTCCTGTTGCTGCACTTCCCATTCCAGCCTGTGCTGCAACAACTGCTAAAGCCGCTTGCTCAGCTGCTATTGCCGCATAGGCTTGATCATGTGGACTACCACCAGCTTTAGCTGCACTATCCTTGGCGGCTTGCCCAGCCACAGCAGCTTGTTGATTTGGATCGGCGCCATTAAGAGCCGCCGTAGCGGCTGCTGCTTCACCAGCTTTGGCTGCTGCTACCATGGCAGCTGCATCATAAGTACTAGTAGCAGCCGCAGTAGCAGCAGCGGCAGCTGTAGTAGGAGTAGCACCTGGAGGTGGACCACCAAGCATGGTAGCAACCCTAAGATTATAGTCATCGACCAGGATTTTGAGATCGGAAATCTCTTGTTGGACAATTACGATTTCATTTCCAATAGATGTTTTTAGAGCCGCATACTGTGCCGGATCACTAATCAAATATTGACCCGGTACTTTAGTATCAGGTGTTATCAATGCCTTTTCAGTATTTATAGCATTTTGAAAAACAGCGCCAACACCTTTTAAATTACTATCCAGTTGTATTATCTGTTTCTGGTCTGAAGTAGCTGTGCCTGTTGGCATACCAGAAGCCTCAACAACTGCATTTTTGGCATCTGCAATGGCTTGTTGTACAGCAGGCGTAATGGTGACAAGAGACTGTTCTATCTCATTTTCTACCTTAGTAGTGCTTGGTGCGGCAGCCGATGAAGATGAAGATGAAGATGAAGATGAAGAGGATGAGGATGAGGATGAGGATGAGGATGCGGATGAGGATGAGGATGAGGATGAGGATGAAGAGGAAGAGGAAGAGGAAGAGGAAGAGGAAGAGGAAGATGTAGCTGCCGCCGCCGCTGCTTGTATTTTAGATTCAAGCGCTTGTTTGTCAATTTCTTTTTGTTTCTTTTCACCTTGAAGTTGTGCTACCAATGTAGCATCAGCTGTATTACTTGCTATAGCATGGTCAAGAGCCGTTATGTCATTTTCAATGTCTAATAACAATTGTTCATCGGTTTTAGTAGCGCCACTCGATGACGAAGAAGTAGTTGCTGGTGTCGTTGTTGGTAGTGTATAACCTGCCAGAGCTTTTTTTAAAGAACCCAAATCCCTTCCAGCTTTTTTGAAAGCATTTTTCATTGCTAGGTAATCTAGGCTAACCTCACCGGAAGCACTCCCTGTTGCAGTAAAATTTTGTTTCATAACCTTAATAGTTGGTCCTGTAGGATCATTAGGATCGATTTCATTAAATTCCACCATACCCCTTTTTAAAGGCCCGGTAGTAAAAGATTTGTTTGGATCCAACACTCGCGTAGCAGTTTTTAATTCTATTTCGGATATGTGGTCGTTTGCAGTTTTAATCTTCTCCGCTAATGATTTTGTTGGTGGTGATGTTGTTTGATCGCCAAATATACTATCAATATATGTTTTAAAATAACGCTGAATAATTGGTTTTGCTTTGGCATCTAATGCATCAAGTTTAGCAACCATTTCCAATAGCTCAGATTCTGATAGTGTAAGTACAATAGTTTTGTCCATCGTTACATTAGTAAAAGTATAGGGTTTCATTTGTAGTTGTTGCTCCTCATAAGCATCTAGAAAATTTTTCCCATCCCCCATGGCGCCACCAGTAAACCCCACCGAAGGATATCCATTAGGATTAGTAAAGGGAAAAGTATATCGAGGATCAACTACCCATGATTGATATGGATTAACGGGCTGTTTAGGCATAGTAGCATGTTGATATCGTTGGACTTGATTCCCACCCACACCAGCACCCGCACCCAAGGATTCACGTGGCATAACAGCTAACCGATATCCCGAAGAAGAAGCACCACCATAACCATAAGAATGTTTGGGATAGGTTGGATATCCATAAATTTGTTGGTAATAAGTCGGCATGACTTTTGGGGTTGGTTGTTGCTGTTGAGGAGGTGGTCCGTTTCCACCATAACAACCTGCTGTACGCAATGCACCACCGTGTCGGGCATAACAACCGCCACTAAACGGTGTATTCGGATAATTTCCTGAATCAGAAGACGGTGAGCCAAAAGCTAAACTTCCACCTTGTCGAATAAAAGGTGTATTTGGGAACCTATAATTACCCCCTTGTTGAACTCTAGGACCTCCTATTCGAATGTATCCCACATGTTGTTGAGAAGACATCCCTAAAAAAATTTTTTTCAATCAAAATCAGTGGAATAAAAGTTAGAGGTCAATTTGAAATGAATGAATCTTTTTTATTAGACAACTGAGTTTTTAGCATCCATAAGCCATAAAGCAAATATGAGATTATCAGGACCACTTACACCTGCGGCAGCGTTTGCTATAAATTTAATTCTTACTTCTATGCTACCAGTACTAACTGTCATTTGCGAAAAAGCCCACACACCATTACCAGACTGCATTTGAATAGGGAGAAACGCTACTAAGGGTGCATCACCAGCAGTTACCGTGCCAATTAAGGTATTAGCAATGGTGATTTTCACTTCACCACCAGCAGCAGTTTTATCGTCAGTAGTAATTTCCTTACCAGTTCCACCATAAAAAGCAAATCGAGAAGGGAAATCAGCGATTGTGAAAACATTAAGAGCTTTGGTAACAGTAGTCGTGCATTTAGGACAATTTTTGAACCCAAAAAAACCACCAATAGCACCTAGAGTAGCAGCAGTGGTCCCACCTGTGGATACACTGTTTCCACCAGCTATAATTGAATTCACCAACAGATCAGGACGTCGTAATTGTTTTACATCATTAGAAGGAGGAACTTGTCCTAATTGAGCGTCTTCATAAGAACTGGTTGCTGCATTAGCTTGAGTAATAGGTAATGCACCAGGGTTTCCGGCAGACATGATTTACGTAAAAAATTCACGTAAAAAAGATGGTTTGTTGGTTTTATATGTTTGTAAATAAAGAAAGATAGAGGAAGAAAAAAAGGAGATTTGAGTTTATTAAACGACTGTATCATTGGCATCCATAATCCATAAACCGAATTGAAGATTACTACCAACACTATTCGATACTAAATCAGACGCATGATATCTCAATAACACAGAAATGCTATTTGGGGCTTCAATGTCAACAAAATCAGGAATCCAACTACCTTTAGCATCGTTTAGAAATATTGGACAGAACATAACCATAGGAGCACCATCTCCAGTCGCAGTACCGATTAAGTTATTGGCCATTGAAAGTCGTACTAACGTACCAGCAGCTTGAGCGCCAGGGTTTATTTCAAAACCAGTTCCACCATAAGTAGCACATCGTGACGTGAATTCACCAACTGTAATATTAGCACTACCGCCACCTTTAACTTCACCGGTACATTTAGGGACATTCTTGAAACCAAAATGTCCTCCAATAGCACCTAGAGTAGCAGGAGTGGTCCCACCTGTAGATACACTGTTTCCACCAGCTATAATTGAATTCACCAACAGATCAGGACGTCGTAATTGTTTTACATCATTAGAAGGAGGAACTTGTCCTAATTGGGCATCTTCATAGGAACTGGTTGCTGCATTGGCTTGGGTAATAGGCAATGAACCAGGATTTGCCATGTCGTGCGTAAAAAATTAATGTAGAAAAAAAAATGATTGTGTTTTTAATAATAATAAAAAAAAAGAAGAGAGGATTTGAGTTTATTGATAATCATAAAGATGGGTATAACCATAACTAGTTAACGGCTCATCCGGTTGTTGAACTTCATATAAAATAGAATCTATTTTTCCACGTTTTTGAATGGGAGGTCGTATGTCTGAGGTTCCTGAGGTTCCTGAGGTTCCTGAGGTTCCTGGGATGGAATGGCTCATTTCAAAATGTTTTCTTTTTTTTCGAGCTATGTTTTCAAGAGTCGCTTTTTTATCTTCTTCTATATTTTGATCGTTACAACCAACATAAGAAGGTGTATATATACTCATTAGTGATTGACGTGCATATTCTATTCGTGGTCGTGGATGAACTAACCAGGTTTCATTTTCTGTTAGAATCTTTTTTGGATTGTTAGCAAATATCGTAGCCCAACGAGATCCGCAATCTAATATTTTATCGATTTGGAGATCTTTAGGTTTTAAACCTAGTCTGATCTGTAAATAACGACGAATGTGATAATCACCATTACCAGGGAAAACTGTAATGCTGGTACATTCATTAAGCAGATCGCGTGATTCTTTATAATTAAACATTAAATGTTCAATACACAAAGCATAAGTATTTTCATGTCGACCAGTTTCTAATATTTCACTACGAATCCGCATGATTTCATCTTTCAAAGCAGGTGTGATCCGATTGATATCATCAAAGACCACAGCACAGTTTTTAAATTGTTCACCTTTGGTCGTTGCTACACTAGCATCCAGTTTCATATGGATCACTCGTTTAGCGTCCACCTTCTTGGCTCGATCATAGCCATTAGCTACTCGTGAATAGATATAGACCACACTATTGGGGTTCATAGTCAAGAACTTGGCAAGATACATGTCAGCATAAGTACTTTTACCACTCCCCGATTCTCCAAAGATCCCCAATACTTCACGTATGTTTTCATTAGGTTTTGGTTTATGGAAAAACCGTGGCATGTGTTCGAACTTGACATCTGGAGATAAATAAGTTGGTACAAATAGACTAGCATATTTCTCTTGGATTGGTGTCTTGCCATCATTAACACAACCTATGTACATGACATTTGCTGCTGTAGCATAACATTGTCCATCACCGACAAACTTCTCTAGGGCTTGAAGGGTTGGTGTGGTGTTATCTCGCGCCTCGAGTTTGACCAGACCTTGAACCGTTCCCAAGGAAGTCATTTTTTTTTTCAGTTTCGTCAAATTGTCCAAATTGTCCTTTTTGACCTAACTGATTTTTTTTACCGTTTCATAAAATGACTTCTGCGTCTTTGGTCGGTACGGACAGTAAACATGAAGATATTATTTACTATGATGTGGTAAAAACCAACACTACTGATCGACCCATCAAAGCTACTTTTAATGCACAATTAACCGTGCCATTACTGGACCAAGCAAGTTTGTTCACCGGTTCCATTGTCCGTTTTAGTCTTCCTGGTACGGCATTTCCAATCCTAATCTTTAAACCTAATACTTATAAGATTAGTTTACGAAGAATTCCTGGTTTTCCTGGTGTAAGTTTTGCACCAGCTTTTGTTAATCTGGTCACCAATGTAGATCCCAATGAAGCCAAGCTGTTTCCTGACTTTGCTAATTTTGTTTATGATTATCAAGTCCTAGTGGATTCTATCAATACCACCATTAGAGCCTTGTGGGTTCCTTTTATCGCTGCTAACCCCGGTGTGGCTACTGAACCTCCATGGATTAGTTATGATCCAGCCACTACGAGATTTTCTATTATTGGTGAAACCAAATCCTATTCTTCAGCGTCAGAAGCTGGTGCTGGCGGTAATCAATTGTTGTTTAATGAACCGTTGATGAGTTTATTTCCAAACTTTATTTCTCAAGAACATTTGACTCTGGGTACTGCTACTAATCCTGATTTAACCAATGAATGGACAGCCTTACCTTTAAATCGTTTGGGAAATAATACCATCCCTGCTCCAGCTGGTGTGGGTGTGGGTATTCCAATGATTATTGAGCCGGCAGTACCAAATCTCCCCATTGCAGCCGCGGTTAATGCACAAACCTATAGCAGCTTGGCTAGTTTATTAGATATTCGAGGAATTATGATTACCACTAGTAACATTCCAGCCCGTAGTGAAGTCATTCCTGGCTTAGTCAATTCAACTGGCGCGGATGTAGGAAACATTGGTTCACCTGCCTCCCTGAATATTATTTCAGATTATGTTTTGTTATCTAGTGATGGTGTGGATTTTGCCACAGGTATCGTCTATAATCCTACAGCTGAATTCCGTTATTTTGATTTAACAGGTGACGGTCCTTTGAACTCGATGGATTTTCAAATCCTTTGGTATACTGGTCAAAATGCTTTAAATCCTGTTTATATCTATCCTGGTGAGGTGTTTACTATTAAAACCATGTTTAAACGTAAACATGAACATGCTAGTGCTGCCATGGCTAAAACAGTAGAAAATGTAGCTGAACAAATTGCTAATGCCGACACTGGACAACCCACCACAGCTGCTACTTCTTTTACTCCAGGAGTACCTTTTAGTACCCTTATGAATCAACAATAAGTATTGTCTTTAAACACCAGTTTAGTGTACCGGCAAAACGTCGGGTTTTTCGTTACGATTTGTTTTTTCGTTGACCGTACAAGGTTCGGGGTTCGAACCCTAGATTATGTTTTTTCGACATTATTTTTTTATGTATTTAAGGGGGTCGTCAAAACATAAAAAATAAAAAATATTGTCGTTGATTTCGGCGCGAAAACCTACTAAAAAATACGATTGAGAGCCCCTAATGATTTGTCCACATTTTTTCTACCCCTCTATTCACCGGTGGATAATGTCCGTCGCTTCGTCTTTTTGCTTATATAGGTGAAACAATTGCCTCCCATCGATGTAAAAAAAATAAAATAAAATTAAAAAATACACTAGTGATTAATGTTGTCCTCATTTTTTCCAAATCTACTTTTTTATTTTCCGGAAAAAAAAAATTTTTTTTTAACCCTAATTTGGCGAACATGACAGAGTCACTAAATACTACTGCTTATCCGTCGGTACAACAATCTTTACATGGGGCCGGAATTTTTGATTTGGCCATCCAGGAAATAAAAAAACGGGAAAGTGCTTTATTAGCAGAAAAAGCTTATATAGTAGCTAAATTAGCTCAAGAAAACGATCAATTTGTATCCACAGGAGTTCATTTATTAACAGAACAACAAATTCAAGAAGAAAAAGACAAACATATTGCTTGTTCAGCAAAATTAAAAACCGTTAGAGCTCATATGGATTATTATCGAAGAAAAAAAAAAAAAATAGAAACACCACCACCATCGGCTGCTCTCCCACTTCCTAAAACTGAAACTGAAGACACCAAAAAGAAGAAAAAACAAGTATTGACCATTCCACTTTCTGATCGACAATCTTT
>Ga0213917_1000127_pt1 | contig 17437 bp, 12 predicted proteins | sample McNCre117MG_FD_161051 | JGI IMG/M metagenome (GOLD analysis project Ga0213917, IMG submission 161051) | Freshwater microbial communities from McNutts Creek, Athens, Georgia, United States - 1-17 MG | ecosystem: Environmental > Aquatic > Freshwater > Creek | place: USA: Georgia | collected... | reverse complement strand
AGATAAGATGGCTACTAACCACGGCGAGACAATGGGATCAGACGGTTCTTCTTCCTTTACGCCTAACCCGACAGATATAGCAAGGCGTAATTGGGCTACCTATGTTGCTGCTCGTGGTCGAGGCCATCAGGAGTTCTGCCTTAGGGCTAAGCGTAATACTGACTTCTATTTAGGAGATCAATGGGATCCAGCTGTGCGTGCTGAGTTGGCTAGGCGGAAGCTTCCAGCCTTTACCTTTAACCAGATCATGCCTGTTATAGATGCTGCTGTGGGGTATCAGATCCACAACCGTATGGACATTACGGCTAAGGCGATTGGTGGTGCTGCTGATACTGCAAGGGCAGAGATACTATCCAAGATGTTGATGCACGAGCTGGATCGCTGTGATTACCACTCCTTAGAGACGGACATGTTTGGCGATGGCTTGCGTACAGGTCGTGGCTTTATAGACATCCGTGTTGGCTTTTCCAGCAATCTGGATGGCGAGATTGAGATGTTCTTGCTGGATCCAATGGACGTTATCCCTGATCCGGACGCAAAAGGTTATGACCCTAAGAGCTGGAAGCGGGTGCATGTTACACGCTGGTACACCGGAGACGAGGTGGCTCACTACTGGGGCCAGGAAGCTCGTGATGCTTGCGAAAAAGCTCACCCAGAAGGTATGGCTGACTTCGGTAGGGGAGACTTGGATATCGAGCGTAGCAAATTCGGTATCAAGAATACGAACTACATTCTCCCATTGGAAGCCAAGGAACTTGCTACCAAGCGGTATCGGATCATTGATACCCAAGAGCGTCGGGTGGAAAGAAAGCGTTGCCTAGTTGTGAAAGGCGATGATGTAGTGCCATTGGATAGCTGCTCTGATGAGCGTATTGCTGCTGCTCTGGCTGATGGAGCTCGGATCATGGATATTGATACCGAAGTCATCCGTTGGACAGTATCGACAGAAGACGTTCTCCTGTTTGATGAAGACTCCCCCTTGGATAGCTTTTCTGTCGTGATGTATAGCCCAAGGTTCATCCGTGGATCGACTGTTGGAATGATCGACAACATCATTTCTAGCCAGGAAGCTATTAATAAGGCGATGTCCATGGCGGTGCATAACATCAATGCGACTGCGCAAGGTGGATACTTTGTCGAGGAAGACTCCCTCTATAACATGGATGAGGATGATTTGGCTGAGATTGCATCGTCTGCCTCCCCCATCATTCGCTACAAGAAGGGTGCTAATAAGCCTGAACGTATTACGCCTAACCCAGTACCGCAAGGATTTGAGTTCATCATGAATACATCCAGCAAGGCATTGAAAGACATGTCGATGCCGGAAGCTATGACGGGACAGCAAGGGCAGGAAATCTCTGGTGTTGCTATTCAGTCTCGCCAGTTCGCAGCTCAGCAACAGTTAGCAGTGGCTCTGGACTTCCTAGCTAGGACTAGGCGCATCATCGCTCGTAATGTCCTGCAAATCTTCCAGAAGCACTATTCTGGTACACGGATCATCCGTATTACTGAGCAGGACCCTGAGACTGGAAAGGATATTGAGACTCCCTTGGAGATTAACGGTGAAGATCAAGCTACCGGTGGGATTATCAATGACATTACTGTCGGTAAGTACGACATCTGCATCAGCGAGCAGCCAATGCAAATTACCTTCGACAATAGCCAGTTCACTCAGGTTATGGAAATGAAGAAGGCTGGATTGAATATTCCTGACAGTGCAGCGATCAAGCACAGTAATTTGGCTGACAAGTACGAGATTCTCGCCGAAATGAAAGCAGCTCAACAGCAACAGCCTGACCCAGAAGTCGAAGCTAAGGTAGCTTTACTGCAAGCTCAGACTAAGAAAGTTGTTGCTGATACGGCAGAAGTTGGAGCTGGAACTGTGTATACGCTGACTCAGGCGGCTATGGGATTGGAGCAAAATGTTCGCTTGGCTAAGGCGATTGATTCGCTTGGAAAATCCGTAGGCTTCCAGGATATGAATGGTGGAACGATTGCAGACGGTGGAATGCCTGCGCAAGATCCCACTGCTCAGGACCCACAAGCTCAGATGGGCGATCCTAATGTCCAAGTTCCACAAGGACAGCCTTCTGTATCTAATGGAATGCCGCAAGCTCCACAGACGAATCCATTGACTGCACCAAAACCTGTCTCTGCATTGCAAGGCGCTAATGCGGGTATTGAAACTATGCGTCCCGACATGGTAGGCTCTAAGAGCGTACCGCAAGGGCGTTAATAACAATATCCGGCATTTATGCTGTGTAAAGGAGAAAGATTATGGCGACTATTGATCCGTCACGTGCTGCAACCGACGCTGAGCTTGGCTTGGACATTCTTGATAACCCACCCGAGGTTAAAGAAGAAGTCAAAGAAGAGGTAAAACCTGAGACCAAGGAAGAAGAAGTTGTCGAGGAAACTGTTGAAGATGAACAGGAACCCGAAGATGCCGAAGAGGAAGAAGAGCAAGTAGAAGAAGAAAAGCCTGCCAAGAAGAGCAAGGTAGATAAGCGTGTTCCATATAACCGCTTCCAGGAAAAGAATGAAGAACTAAAAGAAGCCAAGGCTGAATTGGCTCGTGAGCGTGCTCGTTATGACGCTGAAACTAAGCGTCTTGCTGCTGAATTGGAAGCAAAGCAGGCCAAAGAAGAGCGTAAGCGTGCCAAAGAAGAGGCTCGTGAAGCAAAACCTGCCATTAATGTGGATGACTTGGAAGAGAAATACCAAGAACTCATCACTAATATGGAGTACGACAAGGCAAAGAGCCTCCGTAAGGAAATTAACTCTGCTTTGATGGAGCAAGCAGAAGATCGTGCGTCTAAGCGTGCGGAAAAACTGATTGCTGAGCGTGACCAGGCTTACAAAGCTGAGCAAGAAGCTCGTGAAGCTGCTCGTTTGCAGAAGGAATTCACGAAAGCTGCTGCTGAAATCACTAAAAAGTATGATTTTCTTGATAGCAAGTCTGAGAATGCTAATAACAAGGCTATCCGTTTGTTCCTTATGGAGCGTGATGACTTGCTTGAAAGCGGAATGGATCCCATTGATGCGTTTAAAGCAGCTGCTGAGGCAGTAGCTCCACTGTTTGGCGGTGAAGTCGAAGGCTCGAAGAAGTCCACGGCTGCTGCTGATCGTAATAAGGAAGCTGCTCGCAAGGCGGAAGAGACTTCTAAGCGCATTCCTCCCTCTACGGCTAAGGCTGGTATTGGCGCAAAGAACGAGGAAGCAACGGGATTGCCTAAAAACTTCAAACAAAGAGACTGGGATAAAGCCAGCGAAGACGAAAGATTGAGGGCACTCGGACTCAAATAATAAGAAGGTGAGAGATTAAAGGGGGCTTCGGCTCCCTTTTTTTATTATTTCATGTTTATAAGTGTTGACTCTTCTAATAAGTAGCGATAGCTTTGATTTATGAGCGTTTATCTCACTAACTAAACCTCGTCAGATTATGACGTTAAATTAATCGGTCCCATTCTCCTTATGAATGAAATTCGCAAGTTGGAAGCGACATCTCCACAAAGAAGTAGCAGTACCCAACCCGTATTTCATAAAACCCAATTAGGAGAATTAATATGTCAACGACCGATTTCGGCACTAAGCCAGAACAACAACGCGCTTGGGCTTCCGAGTTGCTCCGTGAATCCAACGGACAGCTTTTCTGGAAATCCATGATGGCGGAAGAAGGCGGGATTATCACCGTCAACAACGAATTGAAACGCATCAATGGTGCAGATCAAGCTATCCACAAACTCTTGCCTGAACTCAAAGGTACCGGTGTTACTGGTGGTTCTACTCTCCGTGGAAACGAAGAGTCGATGGCTGCTCAGTACATCAAGTTGAACATCGGACGTGTCCGTAATGCCGTTATCTCGTCTGGCAAGTTGTCGGATCAGCGCTCGGTTATCGACTTCCGTAAAGAAGCCAAGACCTCTTTGGCTACATGGCGCGCAACGATTTTCGACGAATTGATGTTCCTCACGATGTCTGGTGTTTCGTACAACCTGAACTGCAACGGTGCTACCCGTGTCGTTTTGCCTGGTCAACAGTCCCTCGCCACGCTGGATTTCGCAGCTGACGTGTCTGCTCCTACGGCTAACCGCCACTTCAACGCTGCCGGCGCTGCTGGTATCACTGCTGGTAATACTGCAACTATCGACGCTACTTCCTTGATAACCTATGACGGTATCTTGGATCTGGTTGCCGAAGTGAAGACTCAGCGTGTGAAGCCCCTCCGTGTTATGGATCGTCCTTGCTACGTGTTGGTTCTCCATCCCAAGCAGTTCGCCCAGTTGAAGAAAGACAGCAAGTTCAACCTCGCTTTGGTGCAAGGCGCTCAGCGTGGTATGGATAACCCTGTTTTCACCGGTGCGGAAGCCATCACTGTTGACGGTTTGATCGTTAAGGTCAATGACCGTGTGTTCAACACGACCAAGGCTGCTGCTGGTTCCAAGTGGGGTGCTACTGGCAATCAAAACGGTGCTCGCGCTCTGTTGCTCGGTCAGCAAGCTGGCTTGGTTACGGACTTGCTCGGTGAGACCGACTGGTCTGAGCAGGACGAAGACTACAAAGAGCGCTCTGGTATCTCCGTGGGCTTGATGTTCGGTATGAAGAAGTCGGTTTACACCTCGACTTACACCGGTACTTCGGAAGACTTCGGTTGCGTGGCTTTCGATACGGCAATCTAAGTAAGTAGTTATAAAGCGCGCCTCCTTCGGGAGGCGTTGCTTTTGGTGCTACCCATTGTTAATCTTATTTAAGCGGGGTTCCCGTCTTATAAACATCCTAAGGAGAATAATAACATGCGCATGAAATCTATTACTGGACAAGAAGTTCACGTTGCTTTGGTTGAAACGGGCCATGCTACTCGTATTGGCACAGACTGGACAGAAGTTCACCCACGTTTCCAGATGCTCGCTATGTCGAAGGGCTGCGTTCCTGAATACTACGAGCCTCCTTCCAAGCAAGAAGAGATTGATGAAGTTCGCAAGGTCGAATCCATTCAAGATCTGATTATCAAAGCTATTACCAAGATGAAAGCTGAGCCCCTTGATGGTTATTTCACCCAAGAAGGCTTGCCTAACTTGAAGAAGCTCTCTGTTGTAGCTGGATTTGAAGTCAAACGTGAACAGATGATCGAAGCAGTCTCTACTATGGCGCTTGCCAAGGAGTAATCCATGACGACAAAGAGCGAATATCGTGCGAAGTTCCGTACACAGCTTAGGGATAACCTTCCTGCTGCGTATCTATGGTCAGACGATGAGGTAGATAACCTTGTCCAACTGGCTAGGACTGAGGCAGCGATACGCTCTAAGTTGATCCAAATTAACAAGAGGGCTAGGCCAGATCTATCGGTTATCCCTCTTGTTTCCGGTCAGTATGAGTATCACATTGATCCAAGTATTTTCTGGGTTAAGTCTGTTGTGAGCTCGATTCATAGCAACATGCTTGAAGCCTCCTACGAGGAAGAGTTTAACAACATGCAGATTCTAGTTAGGTCTAGGGCTGCTCCCCCTGAATTGTTTTATGTTGACGAGGATGGCGTTTTGATTGTTGATAGCGTGCCTTTGGATCCAGCAGGCGCCACCCTCACCATTACTGGCTATAAGCGCCCAGACCCACTGCTTACAGACGACAGCGTTGACCTGGAAATCGTCAATGAGAATGACCGTAATAACCTGATGTACTACGCTTATTCGCTTGCCTATGAGAAGCAAGACTCGGAAGCTGAGCATATCCAGAAGGCGCAGTACTTCGCTGGAATGTTCGACAAGTGCTTTGAAGCTCGCGTATCCGCTGACTCATTGCGTAGGCGTGGCGTTAAAAAGGTCAAGCATACGAAAGGTGGGTGGTTCTAATGTCAAAAGTTAAGACCGTTAAGTTTGGCCCATTCAAAGGACTAAATAACGTGTCTGATCCCATCTCTATGGGACCGGAGTTTTGCTCCGAGCTCGTGAATTTCAATGTGACTGACCATGGATCTCTTGCCAAAAGAGATGGATCTACCATGTTTATCTCTGGCGAGTTTAAGTCTGCTTTTAACACAAGCGACTACCGTAGAGTTTATGCAGTCAAAGAAAACAAGCTTGTTCAGGTATTTGAAGATGGAATGTATGACGTTCTTGCTGTTTTAGATGGAACAGGAGTCATGAAATGGATGGAAATCAATCTTGATGTCTACTTCCACAACGGTACAGATATGGGGATTATCAAGGAGGATGGATCTATTCAGCCTTGGAGCTGGGATCTTCCACCTCAACCTATTGTAGAAGTGCTAGATAACTCGGGGAGCTTAGATGAAGGTGAAATACAAGTCTGCGTCACAAGAATTATGCCAGATGGTCGTGAAACTGGTTCAGGACCTGCTGCTTTCGCTATCTGCAATAGTGGGAGCGCTCTTAGGATTGGCGGCTTCGGTTATAGTCAAGATATTCCGACTCTAATCTATATCAAGCCTCCAAAATCTACTGTTTTCCAGCTTGCTTTTGAGGCCACTGGACCGATTATGACGTTTTCCTCGGGCATGAATGACCTTGGAATTGAGCTTATGACGGAATTTACTGATCCAATCAAGGATCGTTTGGTTGATTTTGTCGAGTGGAATGGTGTCGTAGCATCTATGGAGTATGACGAGGATGCCAATACTACATATGTATGGTTTTCCGAGCCACTGATTTACCACCTATTCAAGAATGACAACTATATCCCGATTCACGGCAAAGGGATGTGCTTAGCCTCTACGCCTGATGGACTGGTTATCGGGATGGAGAAAAGCATTGAAGTATGGAATGGCGAGAAGATTAAAAACCTAGCTAGGTTCGGAGCTTGTTATGGTCGTAGCGTTATTGCGGATGACAATAATACAGTGCTAATATGGACTCAGAGAGGGTTATGTTCCGTCTTCCCATTCGTCAGAATCATGGAGAAGAATGTAGCTGTGCCTTCTAGTGATTATGTATGTATGGCGATGATTGAAAAGAATGGAGCTAAACGAGTAGTAGCGGTTACGCAATCGGACGGTGAGCCATTTAACCAACGTATCAACTAAATAGGAAGGTAAATAAATGGCTGCTAATTTTTCTACAAAACTCATCCAAGACATGCTTGATAGCGTTGGATTCCGTGGAGCTTTCGCTAATGGAGTCCTTGACTTCTACACAGGCGCTCGCCCATTGTCGGCTGACTCTGCTGCTACCGGTACCTTCTTGGTTCGCATTACCTTGAATGGTGGAGCATTTACTGCTGGCGCTGCTACGAATGGTCTTAACTTTGGACCCGCTTCCGGAAACTTGGTTGCCAAGCCTTCTGCCGATGTGTGGCGTGGTGTTGGCGTGGCTGCTGGAACGATTGGTTGGGCTCGCTTCAAGGGTAATGCTCTTGATGCTGACCAGAATACCGTTGCTTTGCCCCGTATGGACTTGGTGGTTGGCGTATCTGGTGCTGACCTGAATATGAGCAATCTGACCGTCGCAGTGGGAAGCCCCCACACTGTCGATATTTTCGAAGTCGCAATGTAAGGAGAACGACAAATGGCTATTAAAGAATCTACTGGACTTCGTGATTACATGCTAGTGACTGGCTCTCTTGCATCTGCTCTCGCTGGATCTGAAATTCGTGTGTTTGCCGGTGCTGAGCCAGCATCTGCTGATGCAGCTGAAACTGGAACTCTGCTAACTACGCTTACGATCAACTCTACCGGTGTTGGATTGGCAATGGATACCGTTGCTACAAGCGGCTTTCTTTCCAAGCCTTCTGCTGCTATCTGGTCTGGTCTTAATGGTGCAGGTGGTGTTGCTACTCACTATCGCCATGTCGTCCAAGGTGATACTGGTGGAGTTAGCACAACTGACCGTCGTATCCAAGGAAGCATAGCTATGTCTGGTGCTGACATGAACTTGGCTAACACGACTCTGGTTGGTGGAAATACACAAAGCTTGCAATCCTACGTTATCCAATTGCCTACTGCCTAATGAATGAAAGAACCAAGGAAGATATTACTTGGTAGTCCAGAATACCTCCCATACGCAAAGTCTGAATTAAGGAAACTGATTCCACAGGCTAATAGTACGGGAGGTTTTGCGTCATGGCGCAAGACAATGTCAGATGGTACGCTAATTCTTATTGATATCGTCAATCACGAGCAGACCATCATTATTCAAGGTGCGCCAGACTTGGTAGGACTAGGAAATGTCTCAACCGATAACACAGTCTATCAAAATACAGGAAGATGGGCTGGCGGAAAGTTCACCCATAAGCCAATAAAGAGCTTTGCTTACGCTCCTGCATATACGGACTCTGGAATCGATATTAAATGGTCTCAGTACTATGCTGGGAACAATATGCACTTTACATTTGGAGCTGAATGCCCGTGGCGAGCTCCTGGATCAAGAAGTGTAAACCCTCCTACTAGCAGGAATGATGCAGCCGGAATAACGATAAGGCATGCTGGGCGAGTAAACCCAGACGTTAGGCTTGAATTCCCATGCGGGTTCAGCCATGTCGCAGATGATATAGGGCTATATGTAAGAGCTACGTCATTCTCCATGGGGATAAAAAGCGTTAATCCTACAACAAATGACTACTCCATTGGTGTAATAGCATCTGCATTTATGGCTAATAACGTGGATAAGACGACCGTATGCTACACAGGTCTAGTAAATCAAGGAGACTGGTCTGCTAAGGGTACCATATCCACGGCTGGATTTCAGGACTTGGCGCCACTTCACGTAGGAGTTCTAGGCAAAGGTGTCGCTCAATATGTAGCTCGGTTCAAGAAGCTAGACATTAACCATAATGATCACGGTACAGCTCACGAGACAGCAAGTCCGCCAGATCCAGTTATTGTCCATACAGGAGACTATGGGGCTACATGGCAGATTGCAGATGCTGCATTCCTACACTCGAATAATACACTTAATCCAGAGACTGATTTTGGATACTCATGTCTAGCTGAGGGTATCAAAGAGAGGGTTCCTCAATTCGTTTATGTCGGGAACAACACTGTATTTCTTATGTTTTACGGGGTTTACAAGGTAGGAGGATCCTATAACTCATCATCTGCTGGAAACCCATTCTCCCAAACAGGTACACCTGGTGAGACGTATTATCTGAATATTCTCATGAAGAGCACTGATGGAGGGCTTAACTTTGATGAGGTTAGCTGGCCTGTTTTTGATGGAGCTCTGTACGGAGTAGGGTCACTTAGTACTCCAATTATGGCTGAGGTAAAGAATTGCTTTGGACTAGGATGCTTCTATGTGACGTATGAGGATATAGCAGCTGGAACTAATAATGTGCTCTATACGACTGACTTTGGCGCTACCTGGATATCTAAGGTAATACCAGCTGGAATATCGCCTTATTACTCAGTACTTGAACCATATGATGCTACCAATCCACTAGCTATAAAACAGCCTATTTTCGGTGCAATGAAGGAGTCCTCTACCATTCCACTGACGTTTGAGTATTATATAACGAAGGACCTGTTTACGACATGGAAGAGAACATCCAAGCTATCCAGCACAAATATCTACTCGCCACAATCGCAAGCTACTCCATTAAGCGTTATTCATATCGGTACAAAACAAAAGCCAGCCTCTTTGATGCCAGGATTCCCAAAGAAGCTAGAAACAGTGTGAGGTTAGCATGACTAGTTACGTAAAACTTGGCGGGCACTCGATAAGTGAGCTTATCAATCAGGATCAGGCAGATGCTTCTGGATACCCTATTCAGGGTTCAACTACATTCATGCTTAGCGCCTATGACCCATCTGCAACCATGGGATCAATAAATGGTCAAACCATTAGCCCTACGTCCTATATCAAGGGAAACGTATTTTTAGCCCAGAATTATAGGTATGCCTACATGAATAACAGTCAAACTGGCGGAGTTCAGAATGACTCTTATATTGCAATACCTGAAACGCTTGAACCAAACTTCTTTTTTGAACTGCGCTGCAAGTATGACAATAGGGCTATTGCAGGTCTTACTGCTGTAAATACTGTCAACTTTTTTGTAAACACAGCTTCAAGTGCAAATGATAACAAGATATCTGTTGACTATATTGTTGATTACGTTTCTCCCCATAATTTTGATGTCCATGCAGTAGTTAGGAAATACTCAAACGGATCTGTTAGCACATTTAGCCATACTCCTGATAATAGGAGCCTTGGACTTGGACTTGTTACACTGGACTTTAAGACAGAGATTATCGGGAACATTATAACGATATGGTATGCAATTGTTGATTTCTATGATGTAAGAGGATCTTGGATCTATCTGAACTCAATTGATTTCTCTGGGACACCAATAGACAAGACATATAGGTCAGTACTTTTAAATAACAAGTACCCCCTGTATACGGGAAGAATCTCAGGTGACGGCGGTGTTTCATCGTATGGTTATATCTCGTTATCATCGGGTGCATCTTACACTCCTGGAAGCGTTGGTTTTGGCGGGTTTGTTAGCTACTACATTGGACAGAGCATAACGTATGCCGCTGGAACTCAGTTAATGCCACGTGTATTCTGGAAGGACTTTGACAAATCTAGCGAGGTATCTGTATGACACAAATTGCATCGCTTAAAACACTAATGGGGTTTGGATCCGGCGTATCTACCGTCAACACCCTACCATTGTTATCATCTACATCTACACTAGTTGATGCTGTTATTCCAGCTGTTGGATCTACCGACATGCGTTCATACTTTGTAGCATCAACGCTTAACGATACAAATATCAGCAATGCTCTGTTTTTCAGAAAGTTCTATAACGGATCAAACCTTGGAACTCAGTTTTCTGTTGATTTCGAGGCTGAGCTTGGATATGTAAACTCGGGAAGCTTCATTGTTAATGGACATTTTCGAGCATACATGTTTGGAAGTAGCCAAAGTACGATTGAGATCTACCTTGATAACACTCCAATACTTGATGCTTTTGGCACCGTAATTGACAATAGCCCAACACTCGTAGTCGTCCATCCAGGCGGTATCGAGAACATCTACCTAAGCAACATGACTTATGCGCAGATGGTTTCTGGAACAAAGCTTGCGTTCAAGGCTAGCGTCAAAGCTATTGGCGATGGATACGAAGTGTGGATTGCATTTCAGAATCCAGATGGAACATATCCACCTCTTAGCATAGTATTCGCCGACACAAATTTAAATATTGATAAGACCATCCAGAGCGTCTCTCTTGCTATGAATGGATGGCCTAGATTCAGTGGAAACACTCCTAATTACGCTCCCGATAGGATTCTTGATGTAACGATCAATACCGCTGGCGATGTTGTCTATGTTCCAGGTACGAACATGACTAAGCTTGTAAGAGCTAATACTACCGTCATGGTATCTCCACCTACTATCGGAACGCCAGGAACACCTAGCTCACTAGGATACTATACAACAGTCACGAATGCAGTATGGATTCCACCCGTACCACTCTCTACGCTTGCAGCATTAACCCCAACTAACGGATCCTATAAGGTATCAAATAATCAGCTATACGGTTATTGGAGCACTGTGACTAGCCAAGTCTACGTTCCGCCCGTAGTTGGAACTCCTGCTATTCCAGCAAAATCAGCCGTATACAACTTGGGGGATGGATGGACAAGTGCAGCTAGGTCTATCGAGACTATTACTGGAAATGGGGCGTACGTATTTAAGGTTCCAAATAACGTAGTAGGCGTTGTCACTGGCTTGAATGATGTTAACACTGGATCAAGCTACCAAGAGATTAACTACGCATTCTATATGTCGAATGGCATGTACTGCATCATGCTTAATGGCGTTAGGTCGTCAGCATGGCTACCGTACACGTCAAATGATAGCTTCATGATTCTTCGTGTTGGATCTGAAATTAAGTTCCAAGTTAACTGGGTTACAAAGCTTACCGTTCCGGCAATAAACGTACCATTGTTTGCTGATGCAAGCATGTATGCGTTCGGAGATGTCATCAATAACGCTCAATTCCTTGATGCGATGAACCTTGCAAATGTCATTGGACCCATTCCGATGAATTCTAATGCAGCGTTGAAGTCTATGGTTTCTACCTCGGGAGACTATGCTTACTCATATGTAGCATCGCCAATGGCAGCAATGACTTCATCGGCTATCGGAGAAAACACTGGATCTGTATTGGCTAACTTGAATGCTATGCAGTCTACATCGTCTGACTACGCATACTCGTACTCCAATGCTAGTTTGACTCCAATGGTTAGCAACTCTGCTTCTGGATTTGAGGCTCCAAGTATTTCCTACGCAGACGCAACGCTTCAACCTTCACAGTCATCATCATTGATGGTTGAGACTGTCTATGGAAATTCTTCAACTAGCATGCCTGCTATGCGCTCAGTATCGTCTGACTATGCGTATAACTACTCATCTGTATCACTAGCACCAGCTGTGTCTTCTGATGTGTTTTTTGTGAAGTCTCTTGGATTTGCTACATTCAATCGTCCATCCATAAAGGCACTCGGTACTACCGGAGTTAGTACTTATGCGCCAATATCAATCCAACGACCATCCGTCAAAGCATCCGGAGCTGGTCAAGCTAGGTTTGCAATTGCTTTACCCAAGGTTGCATCTTCTGGACAAAGTGGTTCTATTGGTCAAGCTAGGATCAGAGTACGTGCTACCGTCAAGGCATACGGAACCACCGAAGCAATAGGTGGAGCTCGCATCCGTGTTGGCGTTAACCTCAAAGCTAAGGCTTACGGCGCCGGACTGTCCAAAGTAAGTATTTCCAAGCCAAGCGTTTCTTCAATAGGCATTACAGGATCTATTGGAAGCGCAAGAATTTCCATCAGTTCACCTGTCGTCAATGCTAACGGTACATCAATCAAAGGTGGTGTAGCGAGAATAAGTGTATCCGTACCCTACATTGTTCCCGCAATGAAGGCTCGTGTTCTCATCAATAGACCATCGCTAGTAGCTCATGGTACTACTCTGCTTGACTGGAATATTGTCAACGGAGCTCCTGTCAAAGCTACAAGGTACGCTGCTTATGCGATTAACTTGCGTCATAGGTCAGGCGGTGATACTGAGCAAGGCTATCTAGGGGAAGTGTCTACCTATGATAACTATCGGTATAACTCGATAGTCCGCCTAGGAAACAAGTACTACGGATCCTCGGAAGACGGGCTGTTCTTGCTGGAAGGCGAGAATGACGATGGCGTACCAATCAAGTGTAGCATGAAGACGGCTACGACTGACTTGGGAGCTATCCAGTTCAAAACACCTAAGAATATGTACATTGCTGGACGTATTAACGGTGGTTTCGACTACCAGGTTATCGTCGGCGAGGATGACCCAATAACCCATAGCATGCCTACTACGGTGACGAATAAGCCGTGGAGCTCGCGCGTACCGTTTGCAAGCGGACTACGGTCTAGGTATTATGGATTTGGAGTGTCAACCTCGGAAAGCAAAGCTGAGATTGAATCGCTGAACCTTGAAGTATTCATCCATGAGAGGGCTTGACTATGCCATTGACCGCAGAAGACCTAATCAATAGATCTGCCACTTATGCTGACGGGCTTCTTGGGGATGCTAAGGATGTCTTGCGTACTGCTGGGAATGAGATTCACAACGTTATCAACACGGAAACCAAGATAAATCCTTATTTTGAGACGTTTGATGGCCCAATGGCTAACAATAACCTCACTATTGAGAGTCCAAAGAAATTTGATACAAGCAAGCTCCATATTGATACGAGTGGTGAGCCTACCGTTCTTCCAGCATTTATGCGTATCTCTGATATCCATGCGGGAGCTATCCCTACGATTGGAGCTGTTGCTCCTGTACTTGGATCGGTAGACAAGCCTACTGCATTGGGAGACTTCCAGTTAGCTCCTCCGTCTGTTGATTTGAATGTCTTGTTTCCAGACGTTCCGCCTGAACTTAGCCGTGTCTATAACGAGCCAGTTATTCAGGATCATGGAGTTCCAACTGCTCCGGATATCGTCTTGCCGTCTTTTGATGCAGTAGAGCCAAATACAGCTCTGACTGATCCAGGCGACTACGCTAAGAAGCTTATCGACACATACCGTGAGATTGCTCCTGAGATGACGGCTAATGCTTCCAGCCAAGTTGATTCCATGATCAATAAGTTCAATCCTAAGTTCAATGAACAGATGGATGCTATTGAGCAACGCATCACTAAGAATCTCAATGGAGGTACTGGTATCCCTGATGCTGTTGAGAATGCCCTGTATGAGCGTGCAAAGGAAAAGACTGCTGCTGAGTACAAGCGTACTGTTGCTGCTGCTCGTGATTCGTATGCCAAGATGGGATTTAAGGTTCCAGGCGGGGTAGTGGCTAACGCTCTCATGATGGCTCGACAAGCTGCCGCGGATAACAACGCTAGGGCTGCGCAGGACATCGCTATCAAGCGTAGCGAGCAAGAGCTAAACAATATGCAGTTCACGCTTACCAAGTCGGTTGAAGTGCGCATGCAAATGGTTGGAATGGTTGTCCCGTACATGAACGCTCTTATAAGCATTAACGGTATGGCTTTGGATGCTGGCAAGGCTGTTGTGAATGCAGAGGTAGAGCGTTTTAATGCACTGCTTAGGGTTGTCGAGGCTCGCATCAATGTCTACAAGACACAGGCTCAAATCTATCAAATCAAGATGGATGGGGCTATGAAGGGTATTGAGCTCTACAAGGCTGAGATTGAAGCTCTACGTGCATTGACCGAAGTGGATAAGGCTAAGGTAGAGATCTACCGTGCTGAGATTGATACACTTCAAGCCTATGCGTCTATCTATAAGACGAAGGTAGAGGCAGCTGTAAGCCGTTCCCAGTTGGAGAAATTGAAGATTGATATTTACTCGGCTCAGGTGGAAGCTCGCCGTACCGAAGTATCTGCTAAGTCCGCTGAGTGGGAAGCCTATAAAGCAGCTTTGCAGGGCAATGAATCGCTAGTGAATCTGTATGCAAAGCAGATTGATGCTGACAAGACACGCATTGAGGCTTACAAGGCTGACATTGATACGCAGACTGCTGTTATTCGTGCTCAGCAAGACCATAACGATGCCTTGGCTAAGATATTTGATACGCAAATGCAGATCTACAAAACTAAGGTAGGAGTGCAGACTGACGTAGCTAAGGCTGAGATTGAGCTTCACCGTGAAGAGTCTGAGACATACCGCCTTGAAATGCAGCGCCTTATTGCCCTGTATAACGAGCAAGTTGAGTACTACAAGACTCAGTTTGGAGTATGGTCTACCAAGGCAAAGATTACCAACGATGATAGCGTTAGAAGCACTGAGCTTAACTTGGAAAAGATTAAGACAAGCGCATCTCTATCGAAAGACTTGGCACAGGTTTACACCACGGGAGCTGGTGCAGCTCTTAACCAGGTCAACACACTCGTTCAGATGTCCAATTAAGGAGAATAACTAATGGCTCAATCGCAATTCATCAATGGAAGAAGGAAGACCATTCAGGAGCTGAATGATGAGTACAACAACGCCAAGAAGCAAAAGGCTGACGGCATAGATGCTCTTAGCAATGCGGCGAGCAATACTGCTGGATTTGTTGGTAAGACTATCAGCGACAATACGCAAGGACTTCAATCAGCAGGAAATACTATTGGAAACGGAATTGCTCGTGCGGTTGACGCTCCAAACATTGCACAGGGTGTTGGAGCTCTTGCTAGCGCAGCAAAGGGTGCTTACATTGATGCTCCAATTGGATTCGCAAAAGATGTTATTGGTGCAAATAGCAATGCTTACTCAGCAGTGGCTGATAAGGTTTCCGGAGCAGGATCAAGCATTGCTGATGAATTGAAGAAGGGTTATCAGGGAGATGCTTACAAGGCGCCATCCGATAACATCACGTCAAGCAAGTCTCCCAATGCTGAAAAGATGAATCCAAACCAAATTGGATCTATGCCTACTGGCACTCAGCCTGTTAACGTTCCAAACGGGGCAAGCTCGCCTCAGGACGCTCAAAGCAACTCTGGTCCAGGCGTAAACGCAAAGATGCAAGGCAACGTACCCGCATCGCTAGCTGATCGTGGCCTGCCTTCCGCTACCGATGCAATGACAGCATACGGCGTTTTAAACAAGAATGACGGATACACAAACGCTGGATCAAAGAATGCTTCGGCAACATTTGCAAGCAATGGTCCCGTACAAGGCAATGAAGCTGGTATTGGAAAGAATGTAGGCGCACCGTCCCCATGGCTTACAGGTCAACAGAATGACCGCCAGGATCGTATCGACATGCTTACTAGCAAGATTGACAACACTACCGGTGGGTCCATTGGTGAGTCGGCTATGCGCGGTATTCGTAATGGTAAGCTGCAAAGCCAGATTGATAGCCTTTCTAAGGTAGATTCTGCCAATAGGGCTGCTGATAATGCTACTCAGAATACGAGCATTTCAGACTTTACATCAAAAGCTAATGCTCAGCATGGTATTGACTCATTGCAAGTTCAGCGTGAGAACAATGCAAGGCTTGGAGAGCAGAACTCTATTGCTCAGCAACGTCAGGATTACATGGCTCAAACTCAGGCTGACCTGCGCCAATCTCAGGTTGATAAGAATGAGGCCATGGCAAACAGGGATCCAAATGCTGCTATTGATGCGCAGCAGGCTAGGGAAGATCAAAGAGCTTATGTTAAAGCAAGGGACAGCTGGAAACCTGATGAGCATAATGGAATGCCGTTCCCCTATAAGAGCGTTGCTGATCACGCAGCTGGAACAAGCCAATATATTCCAGTTACAGCAGACCATTACAAAGCGCTTGGAAAGAATCCATCAGCCAAGGATTTGGCAGACTTCAAGACTATTCATGGTATTGATCCCGTTAAGAGCGATTGGAAAAACGCATTAAAGTGACAAGCTAGCATTTGCTTCAATGTATGGGTAATATAAATTATCCATACTGAGGAGCAATAATGGCCGAAGAAAGCTATCTTGACCGCATAAAAAAGATCCAGCCAGCTCAGCAAGATCAAGCGCAATCATATTCAGACAAGGTTGCGGCTATGTCGCAACCGAATGCTCAGCAAGTTCCATCTATTGACCAGCCTCAGGGCAAGCTATCCCAGCTTATGCAGGATGCTAAGTCTGGCGTTGCCACTTTTCCGGCAAGCATGGCATCAGCTGGAAACCAGTATGAGCTATCAAAGTCCATCACGGAAGCTAATAAGCCGTCCGCAGAATATCAAGCACTGCAAGAAGATGACCAGCGTAGGGCTCAGAATGACCATGGACCTATTGACGCAGCTATTTCTAGCATTGGTAAGTTTGTTCGCCACCCGCTCCATTCGCTAGCTAGTACGGCTGGTGAGTTAGCTCCCTATATTGGAATAGGTATGGTTCCCGTAGTGGGTGAGGGTGCTGCTATTGCTGCCGGAGCTGCTGCGTCTGCCGGTAATACCAAGCAGCAAATCTATGAGCGGAACTACCAGGAAAGCCTTGCAAAGGGAATGTCTG
>Ga0213917_1000126_pt1 | contig 17604 bp, 33 predicted proteins | sample McNCre117MG_FD_161051 | JGI IMG/M metagenome (GOLD analysis project Ga0213917, IMG submission 161051) | Freshwater microbial communities from McNutts Creek, Athens, Georgia, United States - 1-17 MG | ecosystem: Environmental > Aquatic > Freshwater > Creek | place: USA: Georgia | collected... | reverse complement strand
AGGTGCTGCCATATTACTTCATAATCAGGTATTCCAGATGCAACCATAACCATACCTTTGGGTATAGTATTAGTTACTTCATCAAGTGCATTAGTACGGTTAGCAGTAACTTGTATCATCTCAGCATCAATACTATAAGATTTCTTCCCGCCAAAGAAACAAATACTCATTCTCTTTGGATGATCCTTAGCAATCTTTTCAACAGTTATGGTATATGGCTGAGCATCAGACACACAGTACAGACAACCATACTGTTTGATCAACTCAGGTAGACGAACCTCAAGTACGCTTTTATCTAACCTATAAGAGGCAATAACTACTGGTATTGGCTCACGATGAGCCGGTAAGAAGAAATCCTTAATAACTACCAAGTGACAGATATTACCTAAGTCGATACCAATATAAGTTCCAGAAGCATGATCTGGCATAGCAAATGGTAATGTGGCTACTACTTTACTCGCTTCAGTTATCGGTACAGAATCGCCACCCTCGTATGGACTAGCGAGTGAGAAGTTATAAAAGTCCTCAATCTTTTTGTACCCATCTAGCCTCTTATCACTTGCACGGACAATATCAAGGGCACTAACATGAATAGCATCTAGCTGGTTAAGGTGATATCCACTTATTCCTGTATCTGGATTTCTATTCCTCTCAGGGCTTTCCGCAACCCACTCACAGAAATCCCACGACCTATCAACCTCTCTTTGACACTTAATACATCCAATAAATGGTTCATACTCGTATTCTTTCTCAACATAAGTTTCAAAGAACTCAGTACCATAAGGTATGATAAGGCCAGTTGAGTACTCTTTAAAGAAAATATTCTGTGGCCAATCTAACAATTGTTGATGCCCGCAGTGCGAGCACTTATGCATGATTCTCTTCTTATCACTTCTGTTATAAAGTTCTGAAACTCCGTAGTTTGGAACTGTAGGAGTGCTAATGTAGCGTTCAAGTTTGTAAGCGCTATGTTGGAGTCGGGACTTGTATTGGTTGAGTACGATAGGATTACTAAAGTTAACTTCGTCATAGTTGTTTGCATCTGATGGAATTGAAATAGCAGCTCTTGCACCGAAGGTTCCTCTAAAGTTGAGGAAAGAAGTTCCGATCCTTTTGAGTTGGACACTATCTACGCCCCCCGTTCCCAGGCGTTTAACCACAGGACATTCTTCCATAATAACATCAGCACGAGACTTAGCGAACGTGCCCATATCTTTATCTGTCGGCTGTGTAAATATACCTTGAGAACCCTGATGCTTAACTAAGAATGCTATCATCCAACGGAAGAAGCACTCAGTAAAACCTAGCTGAGCACACTTTTCCATCACTAAGATACGAGCAGGGTCATTAACTGGTGCTATTTGGTATTCGTGGTCAGTAAAGGAATATTTTTTAGCCTTCAGATAAGTATTGTCACAGATCCAGTCTGAGTAAGATTGTTTATTGTTCTTACCATACTTTATCTGAAGTATCTCTTGGAATGATTTTCCATAGTCGGTAGCCATTTAGAGGTTAGCCTCTAATAAGCGTTCTATTATTGTATCTCTATAAATAGGATCAATAGTAGCAACTACGTCTAATACTGCTTCTTGGAATTTTTGTAACTGCTGAGTATTGTATAGACGTTCTTGAAGCTTTAGAGCTTGCTCCATGAATGACGATATGGTCCTTAGCGACTTACGTGTTTCTTCTGCATCAATAGTACGATCACCAGCCATACTAGTTTGGAGCACCATCTTAGCAATCTTATAATTATATTGTAACTCATCCATTAGGTTAAGCGGTGTATCGTCTATGATCGGCGCTGGTACTGTCGCTTGCGACTGGATGGGGAGGTCCTGTGCGGACGGCTTTCTACACTCTTGGAGGAACTCTATGACTTTGGTAATAGTCTGCGGAGACTCTAGAGTAGAGTCAGCAACCGAGGATATGAGAGCATCGGCGCTCATTGGTCCAGTGTAGAGTTGAATTGCAATCATGATCTTACGTGCGGTATCGAGAGTTATCATTGGTATATTATAGGTCATGGGTATAAAACTGGTTCCAATATTTATAAAATTATGATTTATTACTGAGGACCTATGGTATTATTTATTTATCTGTAATTGTAAATTATTATGTTTTAATCTGCAACTGTGTATTGTATACTATGTATTATGCACTATTATGGTTTAATTTGCAACTATGTATTATGCACTATTATGGTTTAATTTGCAACTATGTATTATACACTATTATGGTTTAATTTGCAACTATGTATTATGCACTATTATGGTTTAATTTGCAACTATGTATTATGCACTATTATGGTTTAATTTGCAACTATGTATTATGCACTATTATGGTTTAATTTGCAACTCCGAAGGAACTCAGTGGGCAGACCAAGCGTAAACGCAGACGGAATTCATGAAAAATTGATCAGAAAACTAAAAATTATGAAATTTTTAAACCGGGGCAGTATAAGGCGTAATAGACATAATAAAAAACTTAAAGCCCAGGGGGTGTCCTATGAAAAGAAAATAAGTTTATAAACTAAAGTGTGTAATTGTCATAGTGTGAAACAAAACTCAACTAAAGGAGATTATCATGGAAGACATTAATTTCAACGACCCAGGTTATGCATCAACAATGTTATGGATTGCAGGACAGATTCAAGGCGAGGCAACTATTGATCGCTTCGGACGTATTAATAATGGACGTCACGTAGTACGCCAGTATGGTAATGTATGGTTATTTGGTAATGTAGTACCACGTAGCTACTCAGTTAAAAATATCTATGATGAAGTAACTATTCATCAGACAGATATGTTAATTGACTGTGGCTACTATGAACCAGAGACACGCAAAGCTCTATACTATGGTGCATACACACCAATAGAACTTCAACCAGCAATGTACTTACCATACGAAATAGAATTGACTGAGTTCTAGGCGAAACAGAGTGGCTTGTATAGCACTCTGTCTGTTAAGGGTGATGCCTTAGCACTGATGACGCTAGTCACGGAACTATCTGGAGGTGTTTTATGTTGGGTTACACGTACGCAATGGTTGCTATCTACACTGCAGTACTAATGGAGTATGTATTAGAGCTAAGGCATGAAGTCTTTGCACGTAATGTATTACTCGGTCTATCTGTTGCATTGTTTATTATTATCATTACGCTGTTAAACAACGACCGTAAGTATTACAAAAGGTTTAAACTCCATGCTACTACAGTATGGGGTAAAGACTTCTCACAAAAAGGAGGTGAATACAATGCTATATAGATTCTTCTTAAAAGCAATGTCTACCAACATCATAGATACTTGCAAAGTTTTTCCTCGTAATCTTCGTCAGTACTATGCAGACCAGCTTATGCTTATGAAGATTGAACTTGAGTACGGTGTAAACTAGCTATTAACTACAAGGTCAGAAGAAAGAATGTTCAGGATACAACCTGTCTAGTAACCATGACCACTAACAAGCACTTGGAGGTGCTATATGTCACGCATACCTAATAATGAGAGTAAAGCTTCTTGGACTATTAAACAAAAAGCAATTAATCCAGAGGCTGCAAGAGTTAATGCAAGTCTTCACTACTCTAAGACTAACCCTGGTTACGTCAGCTATATCGATAGCATGATCGATAAGATAGATACTAACAGAGGTTATAAGGGTAAGCATGAAGAAGCAGGTCGTCCAGCCGGTACACGTATCCTTAGCCGTATGGTATGGGATGCTGATGCAGGTGAAGAGGTTGAAGAGTTCTACGTAGGCTAACCACTAAAGTCCTGAGTACGACAGAAAACTGCCCGGTTAGGAGGATATAATGAAACGCATTCAGGATGTATTTAGAATCACAGGTAATAAGAAGACCTATGAATATGCTATAGATAGACTTGTACCTACTATAGCTGACGTTCAAGAAAAGTTAAGTTACTCTGATGCTATAGCTTCTATAGAGCTTATGCTTTGTTCAGAGGAATACATAAGAGAACATCTTAGGATAGGGTCTACGCCTCCTACTAAGATACCTCCGTATAAACCTACAGATGAACAGCGTAGGCTACAGTCTCTTATTTATCAGGAGTTTGGTGAAACATTTATCTGCATGTAATATAACTAACTAAAGCACTTGGAGGTGCACAATGTCATCAACTATACTTAGTAAAGAAGACCGTCTTGCTTACATTAAAGAGTGTGCTGAACGTATCCGTGATGAGAAGCGTCGCATGAAGATGATATATGAGACAGATACAGAGATGACTGAAGAGTTTGCTCCTGAGGTAGACTACTCACTTATTGAAGAGTTCTGTGGCATGGTATCACAAGGCGTAGCTAAGATACAAGGCGGTCTTCGTAGACTTCCTGTAACTATCCTGTAGTTAACTCTTTCCCAGCGGCAGGGGATGCTGCCGCGCATACCTAGGAGGTGTACTATAAGAGTAGTAACTATACCCGCAGTAGATGTAACAGTTGGTATGAAGCTTCGTTCCTTCTCTAAGCCAGACTACTACTATACAGTAGAGTCAGTTAAAGAGATGACAACAGGCCGTGAGTTTGGTCTACGCTTTAGTGGTGACATGAAGTTCTCTACGTCTTTCTTTGCTATTGATGAGAACGCAAAGATACTTCTTAATGACAATGAACTAGATCCTATCATTACAGTGATTCACCTTGAGTGTCCTTATTGTGAGGCACACTTCCCTGCATCACTCATTGAGATCAATCAGAACATACAGTATGAATGCCCTGACTGTGAACGTACTGTATTAGCCAAAGACTGTAAGACTGCACCACGTCCGTAGTTAACTCTTTCCCAGCGTGTGGGGATGCACACGCATTGCACTAGGAGGTGCACAATGGGATACGATAAGATGATTACAGCATCAATGAAGGTATTAAAACCTAACTGTGTAGAGCTTCACCCAGGTGGTGTTTATAACCTGAACGAGAACAACTGCGTTGAAACAGCAGTTGTTAAGCTTCATATGTTATCACAATTTTGTGACATGATGGCTGAAGCGTGGTCATACTCCGGTGAAAACAACGTACTGATGGGTGAAGAAGTAGAAACATTAGCTGATAAACTATTCAATGAATATAAGCCATTTATTGAAGCTGGCTGTGATATCTTTAATCATGCAGACTTCTACAACCGTAAGACTCTAGATAAGTATAAGACTAGACCAATAGTGAACGGCTTTATGAACTCTAGCCCTACTGAAATAGAGGAAGGTCTTCCTGAAGGTTGGTGGTATGAATTTCCCGGTCAGGCTCAGAAGATGTTCAAAGATGGCCTAGTAGTTATAGACTTTGATGAGTGTATTAGAATTTATATCTATGAGAATAATACTGATGAACAACCTTGGGATACTACTCTGATAACTCAACACGGTAATTATTCTGAAGTATTCAGAAAGTACTTAGGGTTTGCAGAAGAAGTTATGCTAGCCAGTGAGTTTGTCTATAACCAGTACCATATCTAATAGCTCTTTCCCAGCGTGTGGGGATGCACACGCATTACACTTGGAGGTGTAAAATGAAAACATATAGACAAGCAATTAATGAATTATCAGATGTAAAACTTATACACGCCCTTAACTTGTACCATGGGTGTGTACTTGATCTACGAGACCCAGAATGGTGTCAAACAGTACTTAAATACGTGAAAGAAGACTATGCACTTGAGGTTAATCCTGATACTGGTTCTGTATCTGTACGTGGTGCTGAGCACATGAACTGGTTTGGTGAGTTCCTCTTATTTGATTATAATCCGCCATTAGAAATTATAATTGCAAAACAGGATTCTGGTTTTGCTGTTTCACTTTGGGCATCAGTGTTTAATACTGATGGTCTTACCCTAGTAGCTCCTAATACTTACTATAATGAAGATACAACATTCATTATTAAGTAATTCCTCTTTCCCAGCGGCAGGGATGCTGCCGCATAACACTTGGAGGTGTTAATTATGAAATACGTACTCAAATGGTCAGGTCGTAATGATAGTGAAGTTGTTCAATTGGCATTCGCGTATTGTAAAAAGGAAATTCCTATTTGCAAAGATGTCTGTGAGTTTGTCAACTACGACCGTTACATGGAACTTGTGGAAGCTGGTGAAATTGAAGCTCCACGTACCTATTGGAAGATTGAACCAGGTCAAGTGGGAATGATCGCTTACTCTAGCTACACCGGAAGTTATGCAATGAGCTGGGAAAATCTTGACCACTGCTATCGTGACTTCATGGCTGGTTATGAAGCATGTGAAGCCAAGTATAAACACCTGCGTGACTGGGATGAAGCTATTGAGCATGAAGCAAAACGTAATAAATATCTTAAGAAGTGTAAACGTACATTAATATTTGATGTCGCAGAATGGGATGATTGCTGTTATCCAATCTACGAGCCACAGAATAGTAAAGTTATAACTAGAAGTACTCGCGGCACCACATGGAAATTTACAGTTACTGATATTTGTACTGGACCGGAGTTTGAATACTTGGTTTATAACATTTGTAGTGACTGTAGGATTCCTATGCCGGAAATGGAAATTGATCCTCGTAGAGATGAAACGAAACAGTATCCTCAGGCAGTATGCGCTGGTAAAAAGAAATTTTCAAAAAGTAAGAAGTCGTAGGCGTCGGGCAGAAAACCCTAAGAAAACGCGGCGACAGTAGTACACCAGCCCGGACCCGAGGCGGAAAATATCAGGCACTATTTCTCGGAGGTGTATCATGACTAACATCAATATTAACTTGGCAAAGAAACTTGACGGTTCTAACCCTTATATGGCTGCAGCATTTATTGACTCATACGGTAAAGTTCTCCTTCAAGAAATCACGCTTAATGACATACAAGGTGATTGTAAACTCCTTATTGAAAATCCTTTTACTCCATGTGCTTACTGTGGTATACCAGTTGTTGATTCTAGTATTATGCCAGGATCAAATGGAATGTGTGATAACTGTTATAAGGCTGGACCAAATCAACCAGATACATGTAAGGCAATTAATCATAATATGTGTATGCAGTGTGAACACGATGAGAATTGTTCAAGACAAGAAAGTAATTTTGGTAAAAATACCAGCCTCCTCCTAGAGGGACTAGGAAGTATACTAAATGAAACAACGGGGGATTTAACCATGGAAGAACGTATTAAACCAGCAGTGTATATGGCATCTGATATATTTTGGAAAACGATAGCTGATCACTTTCCAGAATGTAAAACAGGTGATCTTGAACCTAACTACGTATTTAAAATGGAAGAAACAATGGAAGAGGTTGTTAGACATTGGGTAGATAATAATGTGCCTAAACCAGAATCTAAACCATGTAATCGTCCTGAATCAAATGAAAAGCCTGAATACTGGGCAGTTGAACATGGTTTACACTATCAAGATATTTGGCATAACCATCAAACAGGTGGTGGCTGCATGGTTGTTACTTCTGACAACGTTGTTGTAGCTGGTGAACACCGCTACTTAGGTATTACTTCTGAATGTGTAGTAGTTTATACTGATACATTTGAAGATGACGCCTTCTTAAATGTTTGGGATGAGGCAAACACCTGGTCATTTGGAGACAATCCAACTGTTCTTATGAACATAATTGATCAGGCCTTTGGTGGAAACGCACTTTGGAATACTGGTCATTTATTTGATGACATAATGACTATTGCAAAATGCGGAGTTTGTTAATTAAGTAACTATCTATTAACCACAAGGTCAGAATGAAGTCTGGTAAGCCGGACAAAGTACTCAATGACCACCAACTTTAGAACCTGGAGGTTCAAAATGAACGCACTCGAAAAATTGATCGCAGCAGGTATCCCAGCTAAGATGGCAGAGCGTATTATTAACCAAGCAACAGCAGAGGCTACACCTAAAAAGACTAAAGCTGCTCGTAAGTTCTTTCCTGGAATGAACAGTACTAAGTCTAAAGTAGATCTTACTGTTGATTGTCTTGTTATCTGTGAATGCTGTGGAAACACATGGCATGAAACCAAAACTATCAAAGCTCTCCCTGATAGTCCTACTGAAATGAAGCTCCCTACACGTAGCTGTGATAAATGTCCTGACTATTTCAGAGCTATGACGCATGAACAGCTAGTATCCTTAGCGCTTGCTGCTCATAATCCTAGCATTCTTCATAGTATGTCTAGAACTAGTTCACAAGTTAAACTTGCAAAACGTCTTACACCAGAAGAGATGCTTACATTTGAATGTAAGTCCTTCTAATTAAACTGTCCACCACAAGGTCAGCAGTAAGTTTACGCGTAAGTACCATGACCAAAGCTTTACCCACTCTAACCAATATACTTGGAGGTATATTACCATGGCAAATCCTATCGCAATCGGCATTCAGGCAGTTATCAACCACATCAAAGCTATCAGCGAAGTTCCTTCAGAAGTTCTCGATGCTGAGAAAACACTCCGCGTTGAATTGAGGAAACTCAACAAAGATGAACTCATTGACCGTCTCATTAACCTTCAGTTAAAGAAAACTGTTAAGGTAGTTCAAGCAGACCTGGTTGCAGCTATTCTTTGCGATCCTCTCTGTGCAGTTCTTACTTATGAAGAAATCAGTGAGACTATCAAGGAAAATCTTGATACTGACCAGAAGTATAGCGTTGATAACCTTCGTTGGTATAAATCTAATCTTCAGAATGTAAAAGGTATTCCAGTACTTAACAGAATGCCAGCATCTGAACGTAATGCTATCAACCGTCAGCTTCTTAAGTCAATAGCCTAGTTAACTCTTTCCCAGCGGCAGGGGATGCTGCCGCATTGGAGGATAAAATGGCTGAAAGAATACTCACTGCTTCTTATATAAGAAATGCAATGATTCAAAGTGAAGATTGGCTTAAACGTGGAATCTTAGCTATCTATAAGAAGCAAACATTTGCTGAACAACAAGCGGAAGAAACAAAAGAAGACAACGGTGTTGGCTTTAGCGGGTGTGATGCTAAAATCCTAACTAGTTTCGCTAAACAGATAGAGCGTGGAGGAACTCTATCACCAAAACAGAAAGCTATTGCACTCAACAAGATGCTGAAGTATTCTAATCAGTTACTTAAAATTGCAAAAGGGGAGATATAACCATGGGATACGCTAAACAGTTCGACTTCATCAAATTCGTAGTGCCTGCATTTCTTCAGACAATTGAATGGCAAGATGTTTCATGGGGTAACGATGCGTGCCCAAGGTTTGAAAATGAAGACCTTTGTATAGCCGTTTGGGTCGCTGAGCATGAACCTGAAGATAGAGAAATTGATGATATGAAAGAATACACAGTCTGTAGATTAATCCTCCATAAAAACGACTGTCCTACACTTGAAGACGATGATTTATTTTCTACTGATAGTATAAACAAACTACTTGAATGGATAGAACTTGAAAAGTCTATTCAGACAATAGAACACTGTATTACTGTTTTTAACAATATGACAACTCCTATTGAGGAATGTCAGGATAGTCTTGTAACATGTCTTACTAGACTCCAGGAAATGCAGAAGGAACTTAACTAATTACTCTTTCCCAGCCAGAGGGGATGCTCTGGCAAGGAGAACTAAAATGTCTAACTTCAAATCTGCCGTAGAGAAAACTGTCTGGATGCTAATTGATAAATATAACACCTGTATACAACCACACTATAATGCACTTGGTGATGTTCAAATAGTATTTTTGGAAGGTGGCTGTGGAGGTCAGCCTAATATGCATCAGTACATGAAAGAACTGCATGAAAATTTAACAGATATATTAGGTTACCCTCCATGTATGTCGCATAATCATCCTACAGATAATGTAGTGCAAGTATTAGCTGATCCTATTTGTGGTGAGCGCTATTACTCTGATGAATGTTGTAAGAAGGTAACTATAGAAGCTTGTATTAGATTTCTAAATACTGATAAGCAAGGGTACTCAGACGAAATACGGTCTATTGCTTTTGCTGCTGAAGTATTATCGGAAAATTTAGACAAACCAGTTCTAAGCATTTTACAAAGTCTTGACTGGAATAAAGACGTACAAGCTCAGCTAATAGCTCAGTTAATTAACTACCATCGATAGGAGATCAATATGAACTTACCTACTGTCCAAGAAATGAAAGCATTATTTACTAAAGTAAACTCTGACTGTATGCGTGATAGCGATGACTCAATTCCATTTATAGATACAGAATACTACGCTGAACAAATAGAAGTTATCTATGAAGTAACAGAAGAGCAAGCTTTAGAACTTGCTACTAAACTAAAGGAGGCATAGTATGGATTACACAACTATCAAGTCAAAAGAACTACCAAAAGATGTACAGGCAGTTATTAAACAGTATGGTTATAATGGCAATACTGTTAAACTTATTCCTTGCATAGAGTTTAAATGTCCAACTAACTGGCATGACGCTAATATCATGAAGCTAGTAGCATATAACTCAGAAACTGGTGAACATAAAGGTATTACATCTGGCTACTACGATAGCTATGTAAACTTTACAAAAGAAGAACTTGCTATGTATCATGGTAAGTTAGAAACACAAATTCCTAGTTCTAAAATCTGGATGATCTTAGTTGAGACTTACCCTAAAAGTTGTAGAGTATACTGTCACCCTACAGCAATGGTCTCAGCCATAGATAAACCTAAACTAGAACTAACTAAGATACAAGAAGTAGTTCTATTTATTACTAGGTCACTCATATCATCAGCCCGTGAAAAGGAGGCACGGTACTATTATAAAATGACTTTAGCAGAATACAATACCGCTAAAGCAGAACTATTTGGATTAGGTTTACTAACTAAGTCAGGTAGTTTAACGCTTGAAGGTAAGAACCGTTCACAAGGTTTAAATTTTAACAGTTGGAACTGGAAAGATTAACATACATAGGAATCAGCGTTATAAACCAGCCTATATAAATTACTTGGCCTACTTTCATAACGCTGATTCCGTTTATAGGAAACTACGTGACTTTAAGACACTGTTTGTTATCACGTACTGGAACTCACTTTTAACTAAAAACTATAGGAGAAATCACATGAATATCTTAGAATCCGTAAATGAAATGATCTATAATCACAATATATCGTCAGTAAAGAAGCGTCACCTGTATCTCGCGTACCTCATGTTACATATACAAAACCCAGGTTTACATCCTGACGATCATCTATCTGAAGGCGGAGGCTATATGGGAAGTCAGGTTATTCTATGTGAAGAAATACTTACTAGGAACGCTGGCTCTGTACCAGATAATTTCCACTACCCATGTTCATTTCTCAAGATAGTAGGAACTCTTGAAGAACTTGAAAGCTTTCATCAGGACTTAGTTACAGATGATCCAAATGATACTGACACAGAATACCTTGCAATGATTCACTCCTTGCAGTATTTTATGGAGGAAATGAAACCTTCAGAACTAAATGATGCAGTCGATTCATTACAGAAACTTTATCTATATCATGCGTGTGAAAACGACACAAATGAAGAAGAAAGTGAGAAACCTGCGGGTATTCTAAAGGAATGCGCTGATGTTCTTAACTGGATTCAGCAATTTAGTAACTAATTACTAGCTTTTAGTTAGATAGTGCCCATTACTTAGCCGTAATGGGCACAAATGTGACTAAAAACTAAGAAAATTAGTTAAATTTTGCCTATTTGTTTGACTTCCAAAAGCTTTATGTAACTCCATATGACAGTCAAAACATAGAACAATACCATTAGATATCTCGTGTGCTAACTCAGGATTAGAAAGTCTACTTTCAATATGATGCACGTGTGGTTTATCTAAGCTATTACACTTCTGACATGTACTATTATAAGTACTTAAAACTTTTCTTTTCCACATGTTATACTCAGAAGAATTACGTGTATTCCTAGTATCACACTTAGGACATATGTAATTAGTAAAAACTCTACTATCATATACGTGTGGTAAATAATCAGTAACCCCGCACTCACACTGAAATTCTAAACTATGCGTAAATACAATACTAGACATTAGATTAAATAGAGCTTCTCTTCTTTGGTCTAAGTCTTCACTATAGGTTTTACGATTACAATATCCACATCTCTTACCTTTCTTAAAATTATTAGAGTGCATCTCATGTATGTTACCACAGCAGCACACAAATTTAAACTTTGAGTATTTATCCTCGTACTTACCATCTATAACAATACAGTTATTAGACCTAAAGTACTGTACTATATTATGCTGCATTAATATTCTGTGACTTTCATAATTAAAGTTTGTCATAGTTATCTCCTTTTAAATATTATAGGCCCCTGGAACTTTTAATAAAACAAATATTTTTACTTGGTTTACTATAAGTCCTCTATTATTGAGATAATATTGAGGCACAATGGTTTTGAGTTAATAAACTTTAAAAGTATAGTATTCACTGAAGTAGCTCAGTGTGGCGGAACGTACATTAACTTGTACGGGGGCCGGCCGGGGTCCGCCCAAAGCCCCGAACGAGGGGCCTCCCTAGGGCGACTTAAGGAGGGTTCCCTAATCAGCAGTCTCTAATGGGAGAAAAATAATTTCCTCCAGCAATTTTTGTGTGTTATTTAAAGTTCACATATATTATAATATATAAAGTTTGATGGTTATTAACTGCCACTCACTAAGGAATCCGAGTTTCACTAGTTGTTCCCCAATCACTTTTTTGTGTACGAGAGTTTCCAAGTATGATATAATTCTATTTAATGAGTGAGTGATTCACTGAGAGTTGTTTGAAAAGAAAAGTTTCTCCCTTTCATTATTTTTGTTTACACGGAACTTCAAGTATGGTATAATTACTTTAACGATGCAGGTGAGAGTCCTGCACGGTAATCCACGCAAGAGAAAAGGAGATTTACAATGAACGCACTCGACAAAATCCGTAGCGCACAATCTGCTGCCCAAACCATCATCGCTGGCTTCAAGGCAACTGCAGACTCCACCCCGGACGCAACACAGGCACGCACTGAAGCACTCATAGCTGAGATTGCTGAGATGAAGTCCCCGGCCAAAATCGAGTACCTGATCGCCAAGATTGTTGAACTCGAGAAGCCCAAATCCGAATCCAAAGTCAAGGTTGAAGATGTTGCCCGCGCCCTGATGGAATCACCTGAATGTGCAACCCTCACCTGGGGTGACGTGGCTGACCTGATCGTCAGCTCTGGTCTCGGTGACAAAACCTCACAGGCAAGTATCTCTTCCTATGCTTCCAAAAAGAAAGAGGACTGGAACATCGTTCCTCGCGAGAAGCTGCGGTTCAATGCTGCCGACCTGCTTGCCGCAGTGAACAGCTAAACCAAATCTTGAAGGCCAGGCGAGTTAGACTCGCCTGGCCTATCATACATTGAGGGTAGGCAAATGGAAACCTTCATCAAGGTAGGCATGGCCCTACTAATCTTAATATTGCTCGCATTAGGGAGGTCGTAATATGTCCGAGAAAGTAAAGCGGATTCTCAAACTGGTAGAACAGGAGGATGGCTACAAGACCCATGACCTGGAGTCATTGCTGGATGAACTGTACCCTCAACCCTTGGTCCCACGGATCACAAAATCGACTGCTGTAGCCTCCATCAAGGCACGCTTCGAGAACGACGGGGACCTCCTTGCACGGTTCGAGATTGCAAAGGAACAATCGAATCTTTGGGATGGCGAACGTGATGGCCTACGCGAAGCGGTTAAGCAGATCAACCCTGGCCAATTCAAGACTTCGACTGGGTTTACCGCGATCCTTAGCCGGACTACGAGTGCCGAAGTCATGTACCCGAATGCATCCGGCAAACACCAGTTGGAGAACTGTCTACAGACTTCCATACCAGAAATCACCGGGGTTCCCGCTGGTACAGGTATGATTGCATTCATTGCCCAGGCATCTGATGGTGGAAGCATCACGCCTAAAGCATTCCTAGATCAGATTCTCCATAACCTGCAGACTAGTAAGGAAGCTGCTATCTCCTTCTTGGAAACTGCATTCATTGGCTCAGGTCAGATCGTGGATAACGCAACTCTGTATTCCAAAAAAGGTTCTGAGAAATCAGACATCGCCTTCATTCCACCAACGGAGGGGTAACATGATATCCAAACAGCTCACGGATACGCAACCACTTGCCATTGAAGTTCACGAACTGGATAACAAAATTGTTATCACCATGCCTCTAGCGCCAATGGATTGTAAGTCCGAGTCTGGTAAGATGGACGTACTCTGCACAACTAACGGATGGATCAAAACACAAATTCCCTGCCCGAGGACAGCGGAGATGATCCAGGTAAATATTTTCGTCGGTACACGAGCGCAACGATCGTAAGATTCAAATCCTACCGTCCTACACTGTCTTGAAACTAAGTGTAGGACGGTAGAAGCATAAGTATCAGTGCCTAATTATAACGCTGATTCAAAGGTTGGAATCCAAACTTCAGGCACAACTACCATGACGGGTGGTCCTCCAAGCGCCCATGACGGTCAAGCACCTGAAGTCTGGATTCGAATCTTTGATAAGGGAGAATAGACATGAGCCGACTAATCTGCCCAGCCTGTGGTAAGACAAATATGAAATGGTTAAACCCTGATCAAGAGAACCTACTTGAAGAAGGGATTATGAAATGCCAGAAAAAGAAATGTGGTAGGGAGTTCGTAGGTATTCCCGGATGGCGCTCATATAAGAAACCAGTAAGTACCAAACTGAATATTGGAAGTGCTCTTGATATAATTAAGGAAGCATTTGAGGATGGCCAGATAGAGCATAATCTCGGTGTCTTCGTAGCCCGATCAGCAACGGGTAAACCACTTGGTATTGGTACCAGTTTTGTATCGTGTATAATTAACACGGCCCGTAGGATTTCTGGTTCTAAAGAACCCTACAACATGTATGGTGCGGGGAATAACTATGAATGAAAAAATTAAAACAATCATGTCTGAAAACCTTTGTGTAGCCAAGACTGCTATCTATAGAATGCAGACCGTGCACAGAACTGGTAGATTGGACGACCCTTTACACGCAGCATTGAGAAACCTTAGCCAGGCAGTGGCTGATGTCGAAACAATAGTATTCAATACAGAAGCGGATCCGCCAACTGAGAACCCACTCATCTGGGCACTGAGGACTGGACTTAAAGATAATCCTGAACTATCTGATCTTCAGATTGCAGCTCTCGTCAGACAAACACTCAAGGAGGGTTGGAATGGGTCAGGCAGCTAGACGGAAGGGTAAAACTCTTGATGACCGTATAAAGTTCGCTATCAGTCGTAAGGAGGCAGAACAAAAACGTCTCCAAGAGTTAGCGGAGCAGCGGGCTTGTGAAGAACTCCAGGCTATTAAGACTATGGTCTGGTGGCAAATAGACCTGACTATTGAACGGATGGAATACTTAGAAAAACGAAGGATGAAGTCAGCAATGCTGAGTTCAGTATTAGCTGGAACAATCTACTCTACACTAGGAGGAATGTATGGCTTTGGTCGTCGATAATATTCCCGATCAGGTACTAACTGATATCGCGGAGAACATGGGTATTGAGGATGGAGATTGCAGTGATAAGGATCTTCTTGATATAAGTCAACTCTCATTTGGTGAAGCCTTTGATAAATTCCTAATCTGGAATGGTATCCAGGGCTATTCTGGTATGATACTCGAAGCTGTTGACGGACTTAGAGTAGCCTCAGTCATGGCAGAACTCAGAGAACTCCTGTCCAAAGTTGAAAATCCTGAGGACACATTTGTCGAGGTTGTTAACTGCCTGGATGAACATGGTCACATGGGAGATGAAGGGCTCAAACTCTGTATATTAGCAACCAGGTTGGGTACTACTCCGACGGCAAGGTCACTGGCCCTACTCAAAATAAAGGAGGTCATAGGATAATGGTAAAGACTTGGGAAGACTTGACTGAACATCAGAAGAGTATAATCTGCCAGTCTGTAAATGGCGTCGGGGTGTGCGTTCCAGTAACCCCAATTCACAAAAGGGCAGTTAGTGAACTATCTACCGAAGACCTCTGGCAGCATTTCATAAACATGGAGTCTGATCCTGAAGAAGTAGTAGGACTCTATTACTCACTCTTCAAACCAGATTTCCATACTAATATGGATATCCTGGATTCCGCATGGGAAATCCTTGCTCTATGCCCACCACCAGGACTTAACATGGTCTATGCACTTGTCTTAGCAACTACTGGCCGTGTTGAGGAACTCTCATCCTACTTGAAGGAGTATAAAGATGGCTTATCAAAGGCGAAACAAAGGGCCAAGGTATCAGTCGACGGGTCAGATAACGGTATCGGGAAAGCCGGGGCTTAAAACTTCTGCAGACCTCTACAAGGCATATCTCAAGGGGTTAATGACTAAACTCCAAAATGCCGCACGGCAAGCTATATTCCGGTCACGCCCTTTCCTGGGTAGGTGTGCTCTGTGTGATGATGCTGAGACTTCCTGGTTCTATGTAGACTATGGTAATCCTCCGCAGGTAATGGCACTCTGTCATACACACCATAAGGAAATGAGTCAACATCGAGGGAGTGTCTATGACCAACTCAAGCGTCATGGTGTAGACGTCCTAAGTTGGGAGGAGTGGAAAAATGGAATGCGTCCGGTCAAGAACTGAGAAGGGGCTTACTGTATACCTGGACAGCAGACCCATACTCCAAATCCGAGATGGGACAGTGATTGCGGTCCAGGCCTACGGCACTCGCGAAGAACGCTTTATTAATACTATACTTAAAGAGGAGGGACTATCAGATCAATACACACTGACCCCGGATGGATTAGTAGAATATAACAAGGAGGGTATAAAAGTATGGACGATAAAAGACTTAGCATCAATGAACAAGCTGTAGAGGCAGCGAAGATAGTGGATGGGCTCTTTAACGGCACCATCCCTCCCATACCTGAGGGTGCAACGGTAGCTTCTCTTTGGGAAGAGATATGCCGATTAAGGGGTAAGAGTAAGAAGCCGAAGAAGGTTGAGGCGATCAGACTCTTGCTTGAAGACTCACGATTGACTGGTCTGTCTATCCCACTCTTAGCAGACATCATTAAGAAAGTCTACCAACGTCGTGGAGTGGCGTGTGACACCTCAGATAGTAGCATTCGCTGGTACATTTCTCAGAAAACTCTGGAGTGGGAGATAAAACCTCGTGACAAACGAGGCTCTGACCTCAACCTGGATAGCCTGTAAGTCGAGGGCATTGGATCTTTTCCAATGCCCATCGTCATATTAAAAATCAAATTTATCTATTGACACTTTTTACACCTGAGAGTTTATTAGAAATTCCTGTTGTCCGTGTGAACGAGCGTTAGAGCGCTTGGTTTTCAGTTTTTCCCTAAGCGATAGAAAATAGCGAGATTGAATTTAAGTTTGATAAAAATCGATTTGCTTGGTTTTTATTGAAACAAGGTAGCGGATCTAATATAATATATATAATTAGTTATTTTATATACCATTTTAATTAGTCAAATTTTTTCGGGATTGTGGATTTCGACGAAACCAAATATTTCGTTTAGGCAGTAAAAATTTTTCGACAGAGCTACTAAAACCTCCGAAAATTTTTACTAAAAAATTTCGTAGTATAACCAGTCATTTTTTAATTTTATATTAGGTATCAATAAAGAACCAAATTTTATAGCCTAAAGTTTGGTCTTTCTGAGATAAA
>Ga0213917_1000125_pt1 | contig 17950 bp, 29 predicted proteins | sample McNCre117MG_FD_161051 | JGI IMG/M metagenome (GOLD analysis project Ga0213917, IMG submission 161051) | Freshwater microbial communities from McNutts Creek, Athens, Georgia, United States - 1-17 MG | ecosystem: Environmental > Aquatic > Freshwater > Creek | place: USA: Georgia | collected... | reverse complement strand
TCAAGGCCATCACGAAGGGCAAGCCGCTCGAGACAGTCGAGCTGTCGGTGGTGGCACCCTACTGCCGCTACGATGCGGTCGACTGCCTGGAGCTGGGCGAGTACGCCTGGAGCAAGCTCGACCCCGAGCTGCAGCGCCACATGGTGACCATCGACCAGAAGTGCATCGAGCCGCTGCGCGCCATGGAGGCGGCGGGCATGGCGGTGGACGCGGGCCCGCTCGAGGAGTCGCGCAAGGAGTGGAGTGCGCGTTGCGACCAGCTGCGCGCCGAGTTCGAGCTGATGACCACCGCGTCGGTCATGATGCCAACCAAGGTCAAGGTGGCTGACGGGCTGTTCAAGAACGGCAACGTGCGCTATCGCACGGAGATCCAGGAGCTGCCGTGCGAGGCGGGCGCCAGTATCAGCAGCAGCGAGCAGATCAGCAAGTGGTGCTACGACGTCCTGCAGGTGTGGCCGACCGCCGGGCTCAAGCGCAACGCCAAGGGCTGCTTCAGCACGGAGAAGGAAGTCCTGCTTCCGTTCCAGCAGCTGCCAGGGCTGGGCGGAGAGCTGGCGCGCATGCGGCTCGAGTTCAACAAGCTCGACAAGCTGGTCAGCACGTATGCGCGTCCCATGATGGCGGCCCCGTCGCAGTACGCCGACGGTCGGCTGCACTGCTCCTTCAAGCTCACGGGCACGGACACGCAGCGCCTCGCGTGCGCCAACCCCAACCTACAGAACCTTCCTTCCCGCTCCAAGGAGGGCAAGGCGGTACGCAAGGCCATCGTGGCTCCCCCGGGGCGGAAGATCGGTGTGGTCGACGCTAGCCAGGCGGAGCTGCGCATCGCAGCCCACCTGAGCCGCGATCCGGAGCTGTCGCTGTGCTATGAGCTGGAAGAGGACATCCACGCCGGTACGCTGGCGAAGATGCGGGAGATCAACCCAGACTTCCAGCGCACCGATGCTAAGGTGGTGAACTTCAGCAGCCTGTACAACATCACCGCCCAGGCGCTGTCCAGGCCCGACAAGATGAACTGTGAGGTCGAGCGCTGCCAGCAGGCGCTCGACGCGTTCTATGCGCGGTTCACGCACATTGCGCCGTTCCAGGAGTGGTGCTACAACTTCATCATCGAGAACGGGTACATGCGGACGATCGACGGCTTCCGCCGGCCGATCGACAACCGCGTGGTTTACGACAAGATCCTGGGTCGCCGCGCGCTGTTCTGGAAGTCTCGGAACCGCGGACCGAACACGGCCATCCAGGGGAGCGTCGCCGGGCTCATGAAGATCGCCATGATCAAGCTGTACGACCAGTGGCGCGCTGAGGAGATCTGGGGGCTCGGGCCGGGCCAGGTGGCGCTCCTCGCACAGGAGCACGACAGCTTCGTGTTCGAAGCCTGCGACACTGTGGCAGAGAGGGCGCTCAAGGATTGCATCTACCACATCGAGCATGCGGTGAGGCTGCGCGTCCCGTTCAAGGCCGACGGCAAACTCGGCCAGAGCTGGGGCGATTGCAAATGATGTTCGAAGTCCACACCACGATCCGGAGCGCGCTGCGCGCGGAGCTGCGCGATCTACACGAAGAGACCTTACCCGCCGACTACGTCCCGAGCTTCCGGCGCGAGTCGGCGGCGGTGAAGCGGGAAGACGGGCAGATCGTGGCCTACGTCACGTGGCGGGTGCTCCGCACGTACGCGTGGCTGGATCGCATCGGCGTCTCCGAGGAGTGGCGGGGCGAGGGGCTGGCCGGACAGCTGCTCGACTTCGCGCTCGGGCGCGCGCGGGGCAAAGAGTGGCGCACATACATCGCGGCCCACAACATCCCGTCACAGCGCCTGTTCATCTCCCGCGGCTTCGTGCCGTTCGCGCACTTCATGGATCACGACAACGCGTTCATACGCTTCAAGAGAGGACTGCCGAAGTGAAACAGAACCCCGACAAGCAGCTCATAGCGGAGCTGCGCCAGCAGCTGGCCGCGCTCGAAACCCGCGCCGGGCTGGAGGACCAGATTCGCCACCTGTCGACCCGAATCGATCTTCCCGGAAAGAAGCCGCTGCTACGTCACTCGCCGCGCCACACGCGGCCGGCGGTGGCGGTGCTGCACTGCTCGGACTGGCATGTAGGCGAGACAGTGGACCCGGCCAAGGTGAACGGGCTGAACGAGTACAGCCCAGCGATCGCCGAGAAGCGCATGGAGCGCCTGTTCGCGGGCGCGCGCTTCCTGGTCGAGCAGAAGCGCCGCACGTTCGACATCCGCCGCATGCTGGTCACGCTGAACGGCGACATGATCTCTGGCTACATCCACCCGGAGCTGGTGGAGGCCAACAGCATGAGCCCGGTCAAGGAGGTACTGTTCGCGGCGAAGCACATCATCCGCGGGCTGCGCAACCTGCTGGAGATCGACGGCCTGCAGATCCACGTGGTGTGCCAGTTCGGGAACCACGGGCGCACCACGGAGAAGACGCGCATCGCCACCGCCGCCGACAACAGCTACGAGACGCTGCTCTATCACTTCGTGGCCGCGCACTTCAAGAGCGAGAAGCGCATCACGTGGCAGCTGCCGACGGGTCATCACGCGGTGGTCGAGGTGGCGGGCATGCGCGTGCACGTGCACCACGGCGACAGCGTGAAGTACGGCGGAGGTGTGGGAGGGATCCTCGTGCCGCTGACGCGCGCCGCGCTCCGCTGGCGCGCGATGTTCAAGGCGCAGCTCAGCCTGGTCGGGCACTTCCATCAGTACCATCCCGGGCAGGTGCTGGTAGTCAACGGCTCGCTGGTAGGCCACGGCACGTACAGCGACTTCCTGGGCATCGAACCCGAGCCCGCGCAACAGGCTTTCTTCCTGATCGACGCACAGCGCGGCGTCACCGAGCACTGCCCGATTTGGGTCCAGGAGGCAGCGTGAGCATCCAGCTTTACCCGTTCGACGCGAAGCGCGACTACGAGGCGGTCATGGTGGCGTGGGTGCAGCAGCTACTGAACAGCCCGACCTGTCTGGCCACCTACAACGTGAACCGCGCCGAGTTCGTGGAGGAGCTGATCCCGGTGCTCGACGCGTGGGTCATGCGTCCCATGCAGCTCAAGATCTACACCGACGACGCGGGCGGCTGGCTGGCCATCCGCGAGCCCATCGAGCTGGCGCTCGTCTCAGGCCAGAAGATCCGGCAGCTGGTCATGGAGCGCATGCAGGACGCGCGCGTGTGGCACGGTAACGACGCGTTCGCCGCCACCGCGAACCACGACGCGGTGTGGTGGCACCTCTTCACCGAGTGCCCGGATCGGTACAACTCGGACGCCGCGCTGCGCCGCATGGCGCGCGCGCTCAAGGCGTGTCAAGATCACGGTCTGTGGGGCTGAGCAATACGGAGGACGTGAACAGATGAGCTTCGAAGACGAAACGTTTCACTCACGACAGGCAGCGTATCACCCGGCCGTGACCGAGCCCAACTCGGCCCCGTCCGCCCCCGTCGGGCCGCGCACAGAGATGGTGCTGAGCGCGGACTCGGATGAGCGCAAGCGGACCCCCATCTATTCCGGGGTGCTTGCCTACTTCCCGCTCGCGATCGCGGCCGTGGCGCGGGTGAGCCAGCGCGGCAACGACAAGCACAACCCGGGCGAGCCGCTGCACCACGCCCGCAACAAGAGCAGCGACCACAAGGACTGCATGGCGCGCCACCTGTGCGACATCGACACCTACAACCAGGAGTTGGCCGAGTACGAGGACGCGGCGTGCCACGCGTGGCGCTCGCTGGCGTACCTCCAGGAGCTGGAGGAGAAGCGGCTGGGCAAGGGCCTCCCCCCGGGGGCCCGTGACGACTCGAAGGCGGCAGGGAGCAGCAACACGCCGTCCCGGTAGCATGTCAGCAAAGACCCTGGACAAGGGCCGGGCGCGAGCGCTCCTGGCCGAGAAGCGGCGGCGGGAAAGGTTTCCCGCCGCCGTTGCGGCTTTGGTGGCCGGGCTGTTCCCGGCGCAGCGCCGGATCTATGACAGCACGCACCGGCGGATCGTCTGCCACGCGGGCCGCCGCGGTGGCAAGACGGCCGTGCTGCTCGCGCTGGCCCTGTCCAGCGCGCTGGCGCACCCGGGGGCGATGGTCCCCATCATCGAGCGGACCCTGAGCTGCGCCGCCGCTGACACGCTGTGGCAAGAGCTTCAGATGTGGGCCGTGACCCACAACGTGGACGTGGTCTTTCAGCACACGCTGAAGATCGCAACGTTGCCCAACGGCGCCTACCTGCAGATGTGGGGGGCTGACACCGCAGAGGCGGCCGACAAGCTGCGCGGTGGCAAGTACCACACGGTGCTTGTGGACGAGGTAGGAGCGTGGCGCAGCAGCATCCTGCGCTTCCTGGTGGTGGACGTCCTCGAGCCCGCCACGTTCGACTACCGCGGCCACATCTATCTGTTTGGCACGCCCACCGTCCTGAAGGATGGCTTCTTCTGGGACACTGTGAACAATCCGGGGTGGGAGTGCCACCACTGGGATCTCCGCGACAACCCGTACCTGGGCGCGTCGCGCGAGGAGCGGGAAGCCCAGCTGGCAGACGTCCGGGCCACGAACCGCTGGACCGAGAAGACATCGCAGTACATCCGCGAGTACCTCGGCCTGTTCACCGACACGTTTGACGAGTGCATCTACGCGCTCGGTCCGCACAACATGGTCACCGCGCTCCCTGACGCCCCGCTGAGCGCCTGGACCTACGGCCTGGGCATCGACGTGGGCACGGTCGAGCCGTGCGCCCTGTGCGTCGTGGGGCGCGTCGACGACGCCCCCGAGCTGTACGTGGTCAAGTCCTACGAGCTGCCGGGTGCGACCCCCAGCGTCCTGGCCGCGCATGTCGAGCGCGCTCGAGACGAGTTCCCGCTCTCCTGGATCGTGGTGGACGAGGGAGGCGCGGGCAAGGGCTACGCGGAGGAGATGCGGCGCAGCTACCAGATCCCGTGTCGGCCCGCCCAGAAGACGCTGAAGCAGGCCAACATCGAGTTCATCGCGGGCGACATCGCTAGCGGGCGCATCAAGATCGGGCCTGGCAACGGCCACCTGGCAGAGGACCTGCGCAACCTGGCATGGAACGACGGCCGTACCGACGTGGCCCGCGGCATTCCCGACCATCTTCCCGACGCCTTCCTGTACGCCATGCGCGAGCTGCGGGCGTTCGCGCCGACGGGCATGGGCGACCGCGATGCGCCGGTGCGCGGCACCCCCGAGTGGTTCGCCGCGGAAGAGGCCCGGCTGGAAGCCGTGGCCGTCGAGCTTGCGGTGCGGCGTGACGAAAGTTGGGATGAAGTGCTTGACCGCGACCTCGATGCGGATCATGATGATGGTGACGGTTGGGACTTTGACTGACACCCCGGAGGTTTCGCATGAGCATCAATCAGGATCTGGAGAAGGACGTGATTGGGCCGACGGTCACGATCGATCGCGCAGTGTACGACCAGCTCTGTCTCGCAGCGGCGAGGCTCGACGCGCTTGAGGCTGGTGGGGTCGACAACTGGCCAGGCTACGACGAAGCCCTCCAGGCGATGCACGACGCCGAAGAGTACGGCACCAAGCCGTCCCGGTGAAGATGGTCATGGGGGCTTGCTCCCATGCGGCTCGTTGAGCCAGAAGCCCTCGCGGTCCCCGACTCGGGCAGGTCGGGACCACCGCGGGGGCTTCGTTTATCTAAGGGTAGGAGGGCATGATGGACAGTGGACTGATCTGGTTCTGTGTGGGTGTCGCGGGCTACGCGTCACTGGTGTTTGGCGTGACCGGGCTGATGTCGTCGAGACGGCGCCGGGAGCGGGAAGATCGCGAGCGCCGCGAGCTGAACCGCACCGCGGTGGAGTTCGCGTTACGCGAGCTGCGGCAGGACCTGCGGACGAAGGAGGTGCGCCGTGGTGTGGCTTGACGTGCTGTGTCTCGTGCTGTTCGCCGTGGCGTGCTGGGTGCACTTCGGCCCGCCGTCGGACCCCGGGCCCGGAGTGCGGCCGTGACCTCGAAAAGTTTCAGCGTCGCGGCGATAGTCATTGCTTCGTGCTGCAACCCGCCCGGCCCGGACGTCTCCGAAAAGTTCCGAGCTGAGCGCCGCGCTGTTGAGGCTGCAATGGCCGCTCGAGCCCGCGTCGTCGATCTTTCGGAACCCGTGTACCAGTACCGCGCGCCGTCGGGGGTCTGCCCTGACGACGCGCTGGGGTGCTGCAACACGGGCATGTGCGCCGGGCTGTTCGTGCCGGACCGCGACATCAAGCTGGCCGGAGGCGCGACCCTCCTTCCCGCCGATGCGGCGCTGCACGAGTACACGCACAGGGCGCTCCTCGACTGCGGGCTTCAGCCCGGTCCAGAGGAGCACCCCCAGATCTTCTGGGAAACACTGAACGCTGCGAGAAGACTGCGTGAACAAGAATCTTCAAGATAGATTGTGGAGTAAGATCGACACGTCGGGCGGACCCGACGCGTGCTGGCTGTGGACCGCGTCACTTGACACCAGAGGGCGTCGCGAACGGGAACGTCAGCTGCACGGCGCGGCTGCGCAGTAGCGCCTTGCCCCGCTCGATGTCGATCGGTCGAGCGGCGGCGCGGAGCGCCCGCCTCAGATCTTTCGGGCGCAGCTCTGCGTCCTGTCGGGCGCTGTTGCAGCTGAAGCAGCACGTCACCAGGTTGCTGGCGTCGTTGCTGCCACCTCTGCTGCGCGGCGTGATGTGAAGGGGCGGTCCTGATCCCCCTTCCTCCCCCCGAGTCTATGCGCGCCCTATGCGCGCCTAAACGAGCCCACCGCGTATAGACCAGTCCGCATTCCCGTCCTCCGGGAGTTTCGCTACCGCGCAAAACACGTCTGGGCAGTGCTCCACACCCTGCCAGCCGGCACGTTCTGCCACGGTACCGATGAAGCCGCATTGCGGGCAGGTTACGGTCTGGCCGTAGCGCTTGGGCGACACTGGCTTGTGCTGGGTCTTGTAGTGGTAGATGCCGTCAGAATCCATTCGCCCTCCGTGCCAACTCCCAATTCTTCTGCCAGGCTCACTGGTCCGCGAGCGCGGAGCCGAGCAGGCGGACCAGCGGTCCATGTGCTTAGCGAGCGTCAGCGAGCGAAGCCGTCTCTGATGTAGATCGCCAGCCGCTTCTCGGGACGAATCCACTTCGAACCGTGCTTGTTCATCGGTAGAATGTCTCCGCGTAGGCGGTCCGCGCCAGCTCGTACCACGCGCAGGACTGCTCCTGTGCCCACACAGCCATCCGCGCCCACCGCGGCCCGACCTGCTCTTTTGCGCGCTCAGCCAGATGGGCAAACGTCTGGGCTGTGTGCTGTGCCAGCTCGACCTCGCTGTAAGTTTCGACGTGCATAGTGCCTCCTGTTCAGCCACAGAAGGACCCCGAAAGTTTCGGGGTCCGACTGTCACGTAACCGGAGTCGGGAAGAGACCCGGCCGCTCGCCGTCGCCGCGCTGCACCCAGCCGCCGCGCACCGCGCGCGCCACCGCGGCCAGCGCCGCCCGCTCGCCACAGTCGAGCGCTAGCTGACGTGCGACGCCCCGCGCAGAGATGCCCGGGTTGGCCTCGACGATCTTTCGGACCTCGCGAATGCGCGGTCCGAGGTGAGTGGTGGGTGCGCGGCGCATGGTCACGCGTCCTCGCCGTCGGGATCGTGCAGGTTCAGCGTCTCGCCGCTATCAACCCAGCGCTCGAAAATATCCCACGCTTCTTCGAACGGCAGCTCATCCACGCCCGCTCGTTCGGCCGCCTCCTTGAACGCGCCCCAGTCGAGTCCGAACTCGGCTGCCGCTTCCTGGAGCCCCGCGCGATCTTCCCGGATACAAACGAACGTCCGGCCAACGACGCAGGCGCCGGCTGCCCACAGGAACCGCTGCATCGCAGTGTCAGGCAGTTCGTCCCGATCTGCTTCCCGCATCAACTTGAAGTTAGCCAACGCGTAGGCTGCGCGATAGTGCACGCATCTCATCGGCGGCTGGTTCTGGTCTATTGAGTCGAGCAGGTCGGTGTGCATTCTGACTTGGATCGTCATAAAGTTCCTCCTATCGTGCCACAGAGGCGCTCGAAATGTTTCGAGCGCGACTGTCACAGCGCTAGTTCAGCGTCTCGCCGCTGGCCGCCCAGCGCTCGAAAATATCCCACGCGTCTTCGAACGTCAGCTCGTCCACGTCCGCGCGCTCGGCTGCCTCTGCAAACACGCCCCAGTCGAGCCCGAACTCGTACGCCGCCTCCATGAGCACCTCGCGATCTTCCCGGGCCCCGACGTACGTCCGGCCAGCGGCGCAGGCGCCCGCGTCCCGCAGGAACCGCTGCATCGCAGTGTCTGGCAGGTCGTCCAGATCTGCTTCCCGCATCAACTTGAGGTTAGCCAACGCGTAGGCTGCGCGATAGTGCACGAAAGCCAGCGGCCTCAGACCTACGGGTATAAGCAGGTCGGTGTGTAGTCGGACTGTTGTTGTGGGGCGTGACATGATGACCTCCTCCAGATCTTTCGACTTCAGAACCAGACGTGGTGCAGCACCGCGCTCACCGCGTACGTGACGTAGACGACCATCGTGTACATGACGGTGGCAGTCGCCCAGAACATGTAAGCTTGTGCGTTTTCGGTGGTCATGGTGTCTCTCCTCGCTATCGGGCCACAGAGAGGGCGGGAACATCTTCCCGCCCACCTGTCGCATGCTAGCGTGTCAGCGCTTGTTGCAGATCTGCTGGTGAGCACCGGTGCGCACGCAGCTCAGGAACGTCACCTCGCGGGTCGTCTTGACGGCGCACTCCTGAGCTGCGCCGCGGGCGGCGACACACACCGGGGTGTTCAGCGGAGCGGCCATCAGAAGAGCCCAGAGAGTCGCGATCGTCGTAGCAGCCATGGTGTCCTCCGTTTCGGGCCGCGTCTCTCGCGACCCTCACTATTAGATTCGCACGATCGGGGTCCGGGCTCAAGGGGAAAAGCTACAGTGGTCGCATTTCGGTGTGAATCGCGCCTACAGCAGCGCGCCGGTCTAGAAGTCCACCGTAGCGTCGAACGCGGCGTAGCGCGCACACTGCAGCTTCGCCTCCGCCGTCTTCCTGCGCAGCACGTAGCACCAGCCGCCGTCGGCCGCGTCCAGCAGCTCAGCGGCTGCCATTTGTCCCATCATGTGTACGGCGAGCAGTGCTCCCTGGCAGCAGTCAGACCCCCGCCCAAAGTGGATGGCAGCGGTAGTCATGTTCCCGCGCTCGATCTCGTAGGTGCTGGTGTTGCGGTATCGATGCACGTACATCGTGCGCTCAGCTGCCTCGCGGCCCAGCGCGAGGCGGATCTGGTCATTGCGGTAGGTGTAGGCGGCGTGGCGAAGTGTGTCAATCTCGAACATGGTGTCCTCCGTTGGTTCAGCGGGCGGCGGCGAGACGAGCGAGCACCAGCTCGGTGACAGGCTGTGGCTTTCCGCGAAGCATCGCACGTGCGGCGGCGTTCGCCAGCACCTGCTCCACCCGCGCCATCGGCCAGCTGCCCGTCAGTGTCATCGTCGTTCCCATGACTAACAGTACGGCCGATCGTGCCCGGGCTCAAGGAGAAAAGAGGCAGTGATCGCTTTTTGTGCGCAGGATGTAGGCACGAAATGCAGCCACTGTCGCTTTTCCCCTTGAGGGCAGCCCTGGATCGTGCGATGATTTAGACATGGACAGCGACACACCGACCCCGATGCATCCGAGCTTCAACCCAGACATCGCCTGGGCGGTCGCCGGCGCCTCCGCAGAGCTGCACCGCCAGGAGATGCGCCGTATACAGGAGGCGCGCAAGCTGGCCGCCCTGCTGGAGCCCGAGGACACGCGACCCACCGTCCGCGTCCCCGCCCCTGACACGTTCCGCTGGTAACCCTACACCGCCCGAAGGAGCCTGACCATGTCCGGATACACACACTGCGCCTGTCGTGACTGCTTCGAGACCGTCATCAGCGCCGACACCTGCCCCGCTCTGTGCCGCGAGCGGGACATGGTAACGCCAGCTCAACTCATCGAGGCATCCGAAGCGGCCAAATACGCATACGACCTACGCGCTGAGGTAGAGCAGTGGGCCTTTGAGGCAGTCGGTGACCCGTACAGGGTCGGTGGTCTCACGGCGCTCTACGAGACGGTGCTTGCGCTCTCCGGCTGGCACGTCGCTCACCGGGAGTACCACGAGGCCAATGCCGTGGCCGATGCGCTAGGGTCCCAGTTCCGGCAGGAGTCCGGGCAGCGATGACCACCACCGCAGCCGACCTCTACCGTGCGCTGGCAGCGGATGGCCTCACGCCCGCGCAGATTGCCCGCCAGACAGGCGCCAAGCTGCAGTCGGTGTCCGCGTGCTGCGCCGAAGGCGAGGACGCCTGGGACTGCGACGCCGACGAGGGACCGCAGTGACGGGCTCCGCCCCCCTCCTTCCCGCTCTCTGCGAGGCAGCTGCGGGCTGCCTCGTGGTAATCCTGGTGCTGCTCGCAGCGCTGGTGTTCAGCTGAGCGGCACGCGCGCCAGCGACGTGCCGCCTACAGCCGTAGTATGGTGTGATGCCCGCAGCCAACCACTGCAGAGCATGTCTGTGCAGGACGTGGTTGCCTGCGCGCATCATAGCGCCCCATGTGCACTGCAGCGCTGTGAGTGGGCAGCGTAGGTAGGGGGGTCGGAAACGGGGTCTGGGAGGGGTCTGGGAGGGGCAAAATCCGTGCCAACAAGATCCGTGCCAACCGCAGCCAGCAGCGCGCTCATGGCCACGTCTGTTCCGCCCGGATCCGAATGTCGCGGTGTGACAGCTTCGCCCGGGCATGAATGTCGCGGTACTTCGGCACACTTCGTGCCTGGCAACCACTGTGCCAGACCGGTGGCATGGTCTGTGCTTGGGCACATCTTGTGCCAGATCCCGGTGACACCCCCCGGGGGGCGACCGAAGGGAGTAGCGGGATTCAAAAGACACCCCCTCCAGGAGTCGACCCCTCCCGCTGCTCCTGTGCGTTCGCAGGACGCCCGCAACGAACGGACCCGCCACCTACCCAGCTTCAATGGGTACCGCGCGGTTCCTGGTGGCGCTGGGCCGCTCGCCGCTGGCGCGGGAGCGGTCATCGAGCGGCGCGAAAGTGACGAGCGGACGTGGCCGATGCGGGAAGGAGGGGTCGGTGTCCCACACCCCTGCCACGATCCCACCCTCTCCAGGCTCTCCCGGTGCGCAGGATCGGGTCGACCGTCCGACGGACGCCCTTATTCCCGCCGATCCGCCGCTGCGCCCCCACCCCGGTGTTCCGAGGAGTGCCCGGAACCAACGTAAGACGGTTGTATGCTCACAGGATCGGGCCGTGCCGCCCCCGCATGCGACCCCTGCTCCTGCTGGTCCTGGTCGGCTGCGCGCCCGCGTCGCCCGAGGAGCTGTTCGTCTTCCCGCCCGGCACGGAGCTGCTCAAAGTGGACACTGCCCCGTTCCGCGAGCGCTGGGCCGCGGCCGGAATGCCCGACCCGAGCGGCTGCCCGGCGGTCACAGAGGCGCGCGTCTCGTCGGAGTTCTTGCAACTCGTGTGTGGGCTGCCGTCCTGCTACGCACGGAGCTACACCGGCGGTTCATGTTGCTGGGCGTGCGCGCGGTACCTGACCGAAGCGCCCACCGTCCTCTTCTTCCCGCCCACCGGCGAGCCCGCGCCGGGCCACAGCGAAGCGGACGAGCTGCGCCACGAGACATACCACGCGTGGATCGCGTGCCTGCTCGACGTGTCGGGCGATCCGGCGCACCAGCTCACGATCTGGCGCTGATCACTCCTCCGCCAGCGCCCACTCGCCCTCGAAGTCGTCGGCGGTGACGTGCTCCTCGTCCGCCAGCTGGCTGACCCACGGATATGCGCTCGCGCCACGCACGCCGCGCCGCCGGAACATGCTCACGTAGCGCACGGGCGCCCAGCCCGGTGCGCCTTGTAGCGCGCGCCGCTCGACCCACACCTCGTAGCTGCCGTCGGCGTACTTGACGTGGCTCAGGTCCATGCCTGGAGTGTAGCACAGCTTTTCTGCGTCTGCCCGCAACAAAAAGCTGGAATATCAGCTTGCGTTTTGGCAAAAGCGTGGTAAAATATAAGGTCACGATCAGAGCAGCAGAGAAACGACAGCAGTTTCAAGAGCTGAACAGTTGATCAGCTGCTTCGTGATCGCGCGACGCGCAAGCGCTCGCGCGGGACACGCGGTGCACTGCCCGCCGCGTGGTAATGATGCCACACCTGCGAGCGGGAAGGAGGGGTCGACCCTTCCCGCGAACCCGGTGCGCCCCGGCCCGGCCGTCTGCCCTTTTCCCGCCCCTGCATGAAGAAGCTCGCGATTCTCCTTGCGTTGGCTATGCCCGGCACGGCCTGGGCACTGTCCAGCATCGTCGACACCTGGCCCGGGATCGGGCAGAACCGTCAGCTCGATTCGCTGCGGTGCTACGCGCTCGCGTTCGCGCCGGCCGACCAGCAGCGCGCCACGTACACCTGTCAGAACGGCAGCTGCACCGCGCGGGTGACCGTGCCCTGGCTGGGCGGCTATACCACGCTGCGCACGACAGCGCCCGCGGGCTTCACCTGGTACGAAGTGGTCACCGGCGGCGGGACCTGGCTCGCGACGCTGTACACATCGAGCCCGTCCGGTGACACGATCATCAGCCACTGGCCGCAGGGCGGCCCAGGCAGCACTCCGATCGGCGAGTGCACGTACCCGAACGTCGCGCCAGTGGGCAAGGTTGCGCGGCGCGTGGGTGGCATCTAGCGCGCAGCGTGCGCCGTCCCGTGCATGGAGATGCCAGCTAACACCATGCTCGGGACGGTCCCGTGGTACGACGCCGACAAGGGGAAGGTCGGTAAGTTCGTCTGCGGAATGGGACTACAGCTGTGGCTTGACCAGACGCCGTGGCGCCGGGACTACGAGGCGAACCGCAAGCGCTTCCGCGGCCGCAACTCGAATCGCATGCGGCGACTCGACGGCGTGGACCGCGACAACGCGCGCCTGAACCTGACCAAGGCGACGATCGAGACGCTGGTGTCGCGGGTCGGCTCGAGCCGCCCGCGCCCTCGCATCCTGGTCACCGGCGGGAACTGGAGCCTTCGCGCCAAAGCGAAGAAGATGCAGAAGTTCCTCGATCAGGTTTACAAGGCGTCGAAGATGTACGAACTGGCCAAGGGCTGCGTGCGCGACGCCATGCTGGCCGGCACCGGGGTGCTGTTCCACTACGCCGACGTGCCGCGCCGTCGCGTCATCACGGAGCGCGTGCTACCGGGCGAGTTGCTCTGCGACGTGGCGGAGGCATACACCGGCTGCCCGCAGACCATGATCCGCATCAAGCACTTCGCGCCCGAGGTGCTCGCTGGCATGTTCCCGAAGCACGCGGACCGCATCGCGGCCATGGAGACCGTGAGCGCGGTCGAGCTTTCGCCCGACATGGTGGAGAGCAACACGCGGCTCATCCGTGTGTACGAGGCGTGGCACCTAGCGCGCCCGCTCGACGTGGGGGCGAAGGACGAGGAGGAGCGCCACGTGGAGGGCCGCCACGTCATCGCGGCCGGCGACCTGACCCTCGTTGACGAGGGCTGGGAATATGACTACTTCCCGTTCACCTTCCTGCACTGGTGCCCGCCCACCGAGGGCTTCTGGGGCGACAGCGCGGCCGCGGAGATCCGCGGCATCGAGCGCGAAGCCAACATCATGCTGCAGCGCGTGCAGAAGGCCATGAAGCTCACGGGCCAGCCGATGATCATGGCGCCGCGCAGCGCCAAAGTGGCGCGCGCGAAGATCACCGACGAGATCATGTGCCTGGTCGAGTACGACGGCCAGGTGCCGCCGCAGATCACCACGGGCGCGCCGTCGCACCCCCAGGTGCTGCAGCAGATTTGGGACCTGAAGCGTGCCGCGTTCGAGCAGCTCGGGACCAACGAGTACCAGGCGAGCGCGGTCAAGCCGCCCGGCATCGAGTCGGGCCGCGCGCTAGAGCAGCTGTCTGAGGAGCACGTGGTGCGCTTCAAGGACTTCGTGCAGCGCTTCGAGATGATGGTCGCGGAGGACGTGGCGCGCCAGGTGCTGCGCTGCGCGCGCGAGCTGGACTGCCGGCTGCGCGACAAGGGCGTGCGCGAGGGCTACGTGGTGCATAGCGCCGACCGACGCACGGCGCTCAGGCTCGCCTGGAAGGACGTCGCCATCAGTCCGGACGACATGTTCGTCGAGACCTGGCCCACCAGCATCCTCCCGCTCACACCGAGCGCGCGCACCGAGGAGATCCAGCGCTGGCAGGACGCGGGCTGGATCACGCCCCAGCGCGCCATCGCGCTGGCGGAGATCCCCGACCTGGAGAGCGAGGGGGACCTGCTGACCGCGGATTGCGAACTGCTCGATTGGCAACTGGAGCAGATGCTCGACGACGGGAAGGACGTGGCCCCCATAGTGCGCCAAAACCTGGAGTATGCGCTGTTGCGCGGCACGTACGCGCTGGAAGTGGCCATGAAGGACGGTGTGCCGCTCTCCCACCAGGACAAGCTCTCCGTGTTCCTGGACCAGGTGCAGGCGCTGCTCGACGCGAAGCAGGCCGCCGAAGTCGGGCCCCAGGGCATGCCCGGACCGCTGCCGCTCCCAGGCGCCCCGGGCTCGCCGATGCCGGGCCTTCCCCCGCCCCCTGGTCTTCCCGCCCCTGCAGGACCCATGCAGGGTCCAGGAGGCATGATTCCCAATGGCTGAACTCGCACCCGCGGCAGTAGCCGCACCAGAGACCCCCGCCGCGCAGCCCACGGCTGCGCCGGGCGCTTCTGCTCCAACCGCCGCCGTGGCCGACGCCGATGCGGCGGATCTCGCGCAAGCGATGGCGTTCCTGAAGGGAGACGCACCAGCGGCGGAGAAGCCGGCAGAGCCGGCGCCTGCGCCCGCTCCTGAGCCAGCCAAGGTCGAGCCCGAAGCAAAGCCCGTACCCGCCGAGTCGGAGGACACGAAGGCCATCCTCGCGCGAATGGCGCGGCTCGAGTTCGAGGCCGAGTCGGCGCGGGAAGAGGCGGCGCGGCTGCGCGCGGGCGAGGAGCACGCCGCGAAGTTCGCGAAGATCCAGGAGTTGAAGGCGGCGCGCAACTTCCAGGCCGTGCTGGTCGAGCTGGGGGTCACCGCGGACGAGCTGCAGAGCATGATCCTCGAGGGCAACAAGCCGCTCGCGCCGGAAGTGGTCGAGCTGAAGAAGCAGAGCGAGGAGCTGGCGCGCTTCAAGCAGCAGCTTGAGGCACGCGAGCAAGCCGCGGCCCAGGCGCGAGCGCAGGCGGACTTCAAGTCCAAGGAGCTGGCCCCGAAGCTCACGCCGGACGCGTTCCCGCTCGGGCGCGCCGTCTACGGCGACGCCCTGGTGGACGAGGTCTTCGCGGTGCTGCAGCACCAGTACCGCTCGGGCGACAAGAACCCGAGCATCACGGCGGCGGCCCAGGTGGTGGAGAACTACCTGAGCGGCATTCGCGCGAAGCTGGCGCCGTCCCAAGCAGCCGAGCCCACGCGGGCCGCGGCTGCCACACAACCCACAACGACGCTCACGAACGCACCGACCACCGCTCCGCGGGTGGCGGCGGACATGGACACTGATGAGGGCCGGTACGAAGCCGCGCTCAAACTGTTGAAAGGTAACTAAGAAATGGCTGCCACCAACCAGACCTTGAGCAACGCCTCCGCCGCGCTCAAGATTCTCTACAGCGAGCGCAAGCTGAAGGAAATCGGCTACACCGATCACCCCTTCTGGGCGATGCTCTCGAAGAAGACCGACTTCACGGGCGAGAGCTACAAGATCCCCATCTGGTACGCCGCGAACCAGGGCGGTTCGCGCACGTTCAGCACCGCGCTCTCCGGCCGCAAGCCGAACAAGTACGCGGCGTTCAGCCTGACGCGCGCCAAGGATTACACGATCGGTCGCATCGACATCGAGGCGCTCAAGGCGTCGCGCAACGATCCGGGCGCCTTCCTGCGCCTCGGCCGCGCGAACATCGACGGCTCGATCCGCGCGCTCACCAACAACCTGGCAGTCTCGCTGTTCCGCAACCAGGGCGGCGCGCGCGGCCAGGCGGCCTCGCTCTCGACGAACGTGCTCACCCTGAGCAACGCGTCGGACGTGGTGAACTTCGAAGTGGGCATGACCCTCGTGAACAGCACCACGGACGGCACGTCCGGCTCCGTGGGCTCGGGCAGCACCGAGATCACGGCGGTGGACCGCCGCGCGGGCACGCTGACGGGCTCGAACAACTGGACCAACTTCAGCGCCAACGACTACCTCTTCCGCGCGGGTGACTTCGGTGTCAGCGTGGCGGGCGTGCAGGCGTGGGTGCCGGTGTCCTCGCCGAGCGCGACCGCGTTCTTCGGCGTCGACCGCACCGTGGACAGCCGTTTGTACGGCCAGGGCCACGACGGCAGCAACCAGGACATGATCGACGCGCTGCTCGACATCGACATGAAGCTCTACCGCGAGGGCGCGCGCTGTGACCTGGCGTTCGTCAACCCGGCGGACTTCAACAGCATCCGCAAGCGCCTGGGCGCCGACGTGATCTACGACAAGATCACGCCGAAGGACATGGCCTCCGTGTCGTTCAACGGCATCCAGATCGTCGGCATGACGGGCAGCCTGAAGCTTGTGGCCGACAACAGCGTGCCGGTCGGCAACGGCCTGGTGACGCAGATGGACAGCTGGGAGTGGGCGTGCCTCGAGCTGCCCGGCCTGCAGTCCAACGAGCTGACCGGCGAGGCCCTCCGCATCGCGGAGGACGAGGACAGCGTCGAGTACCGCTGTGCCTATTACGGCAACCTCGGCAACCACGCGCCGGCCTTCTCGGGCACGGTCAAGTTCTACTAAACCGCACACAGAGCCCGGAGACCCACACACCATGCTCAAGTCAGGAATCGCCCCGCTTGCGACCTTCAGCGATCACTCGCTGGTGTTCGTCGCGGGAAAGGTCGCGATCGGCGCCACGGGCGCCGTCGGGACCAAGACCGGGAAGGGCTTCACGGTGACCCGCACGGGCGCCGGGCTCTACACCATCACCTTGGATGGCACGGGCGGCTGCGCCAACATCCTGCACGCCGACCTGGTAATCGTGCCCGCCTCCGCGGCTGCGACCCAGCTCGCCACCGTGCTGACCCACGGCGCTTCGACCCGCACCATCACGGTGCAGACGAGCGCCGAGGCGACGCCGAACACCGCGGCCGACCCCCCGTCGGGCTCGATCCTGAGCCTCTTCGTGGTGGCCTCGACCCAGTGACACCGTAGCTGTCCTCCACCGGCCCCCGCCCGTCTCCTCCGCGGGCGGGGGCCACCTTTTTTGAGGTCCCGCCCCTCCTTCCCGCCCGCAGGTGACGCATGGAATCGACGGCCGTAGCAACCATCATCACGCGAGCGCGGCGCCGCTGCGACGCCGAGACGGCCACGCCGACGGCTGACTTCATCACGGACGCGGAGCTGCTCGACTACCTGAACAGCGCGTACAAGGAGCTGGTCGACCAGATCGCGGACAGCAGCGAGGGTGGGCTCGAGATGTTCGCCACGAGCGCCACGCTGACTAGCCCCTACACGCTGCCGGCCGGCTTCTACCGGCCGGTCGCGCTGGATGTGCCTGGCACCGGTACGACCACGTGGATCACGGCCCCACAGTTCAACTTTCAGCAGCGCAACAACTACACCAACGGCGAGCGGCCCATGTGGCGCATCATCGGCGGGCAGCTGCGCTTCTCGCCGGAGACCGCGGCGCCCACGAGCGTGCGACTGTGGTACATCCCGGTCGTGGCGGCCATCAGCTCGGGCGACAGCATCGTGACCTACAACGGGTGGGATGACTACCTGGTCGGGAAGCTGATGTATGCCATCCTGGAGAAGGAAGAGCGCGACACCGCGCCCGCCGCGCGAATGGTGGCCGGTGCAACGACGCGCATCGAGCGCGCCATCATGCGATTCAACCAGGCGACGAGCCAACGCGCGGACCGTGTTGAGTTCATGCCCGAGGACGTCTTCGACACCACCGGCACCTACAGCGGGTGAGCC
>Ga0213917_1000124_pt1 | contig 17952 bp, 22 predicted proteins | sample McNCre117MG_FD_161051 | JGI IMG/M metagenome (GOLD analysis project Ga0213917, IMG submission 161051) | Freshwater microbial communities from McNutts Creek, Athens, Georgia, United States - 1-17 MG | ecosystem: Environmental > Aquatic > Freshwater > Creek | place: USA: Georgia | collected... | reverse complement strand
TGGCACCTTTTTCTCCCCGACCACGGTAGGGGGGCGACATCTGACCCGACCCGACGCCGCAACGGAGGGGACCATGAGCAGCACAGCCGACGACTTCGTGGACCGCATGGTGGACGCCTTCTTGGCGTGGCCGCTGCCGCCCGACTTCCAGCCTGATGGCGGCATCGCGTTCGCCGGGCCATCGCAGTTCGGGCCCGTGGGCACGAACCTGCTGACGGCGACGCAGGCGCGCGCGATGCTCGCGCACCTGGCCGCTGCGGCCGGACTGGACGCCACGCTGGCCGAGCGCGAGATGTGGCGCTCGCACAGCGTGATCCTGAACCGGGTCAGCTGGCAGCTGGGCGACGCGCTGGGCAACATCCCGGCGGGCGCGCACCGGCGCTTTGCTGACGTCGAAGACGAACTGCCCGAGGTCGTGCGGCTGGTGCGTGCTGCTCGCGCAGCGGGCCTGTGATGTCGACGTTCGATGACTTCTATCTGGCGTGTGCGGCGGTGGTCGACGCGCGCCGCACGCGTGCGCTCGAGCAGCGGGTGCCGCTGACGTGGTCCGTGAACGATGCGTGCACGATCCTGTTCGAGTTCGCCGGACCCGAGTTCACGAAGGCGGCGCACGCCGCTGCGAACGGGATCGGTGTCGGGCTGCCGGACAGCAGTTACAGCGACGGGACGCAGCAGCGGCCGGTGTCGCGCCTGGCCCGCCTGTTCGGGTTCTGCGCCGAGCACTGGCCGGAGCAGTCGGCCGCCTGATGGCCGCGGCCCGGAAGAAGGCGCCCGCGCCTGCGCCGGCGGCGCCGCTACCGGCGAAGCGTGCCGGCGGCCGCCGAAAGCCAGCTGGTGACGCTGAACAGCGGCCATCTGCTGCTGTTCGACGCCCGAAAGCGGCCGATCGTCAGCCGGCGACGCCGGTCCGTGTGCACGACGATCCGGTGCCGGGTGGGCTGGTGACGGCCGCCGTGATCACGAGGCTGCGCACGTGGGACGTCGATTACGTGGCCGACCCCCGTGCTGCGCTGGCCGTGACCCTCGCCACGCAGATGGACGCCGGCGCCGGGCTGGCTGCGGCGACCGTGGCGAAACAGATCGACGCGCTACTGACCGCACTGGAGCCGCGTGACGACGAAGACGATCCCGCAGTCGCCGAGCTGCGCTCCCCGCTGGTCAACGCCGCGGTCGCCCGGAAGGGCAACGTACGGCGAGAAGGCCGCGCTGGTCGCTGAACGACTCGGGCAGCCGTTCATGCCGTGGCAGCGGCACGTCGCTGACGTGGCGCTCGAGGTCAATCCGGCCACCGGGCTGCTGGCCTACCGGCGTGTGGTGCTCACGGTGCCGCGCCAGTCGGGTAAGACGACGCTGATCCTGGCGCTGGTCCTGACTCGGGCACTGGCGTGGAGCTCGCCGCAGAAGATCGCGTATACGGCGCAGACCGGGTCCGATGCTCGGGCGAAGTGGCAGGACGATTGGCTGCCGATCATCGAAGCGTCGCCGTACCAGCGGCAGCTGCGCAACGGCCGGCCGCGCCTGACGAACGGGCACGAAGCCCTGGTGTTCGTCAACGGCAGCATTCAGACGCTGGGCGCGGGCACGAAGAAGTCGGGCCACGGGAAGACCCTGGACCTCGGGCTGGTGGACGAAGCGTTCGCGCAGCACGACGACCGGGTGGAGCAGTCGTACTCGGCGCCGATGATCACTCGTGCCGAGCCGCAGCTGTGGATCGTGTCGACGGCCGGTGTGCCGGGCGAATCGCCGTACCTGTGGCAGCAGGTGGAAGCCGGCCGGCAGGCGGCCGAGCTCGGGCTGACGGAAGGCACCGCGTACTTCGAGTGGTCGGCCGACGAGAAGGCCGATCCGGCGGACCCGGCCACGTGGTGGTCGTGTATGCCGGCGCTGGGCTACACGGTGACGGAAGAGGCCGTGCGGGCCGAGTTCCAGTCGTGGCCACGGCAGGAGTTCCGCCGTGCCTACCTGAACCAGTGGGTGGAAGGGAAGACCGATCCGGTCATCTCGGGCGACCAGTGGCAGGCCGCGATCGTGCCGGGCGCGTCGGCCAAGGGTGACCGGGTGGCGTTCACGATCGACGTGTCCCCGGACCGGTCGACGGCATCGATCGCTGCCGCCGGCGGATCGGACGACCGGCCGGTGCTGCACATCACGGACAACCGGCCGGGCACGGGATGGATCGTGCCGCGCCTGGTGGAGCTGCGCGACTCGCATCGGCCGTACGCGCTGGCGTTGGACGGCGGCGCCGCCGCGGCGTCGCTGCTGCCCGACCTGCAGCGTGCCGGGTTCGTGGAGAAGAAGAAGCCGGACGGGTCGTACGCGCACGGGTCCCTGATCGTGATCGGCGCCCTGGACTACGCCCGCGCCTGCGGGTTCTTCTACGACGCTGTGGTGCCCGGCCACGAACTGGTCGTGGCCGACGACGGGACCGAACAGAAGGTGCCGCTGCCGTCGCGTGTGGCGCACGCCGGCCAGGCGGTACTGGCCGCCGCGGTGGAGAACGCCACGAAGCGGAAGCTGGGCGACGCGTGGGCGTGGAACCGGCAGTCAGCCACGGCGGACATCACGCCGCTGGTCGCCGCGACGATCGCACTGTGGATCCATCGTCAGCATCGGCCGCCGGCGCCGCGCGTCCGGTTCCCTGACGTGGCGGCCGCGTGGCAGCGGGCGCAACAGGAAAGGACACCGACGTGAGCTCGGGAAACATCACGCTGACCGGTGCCGTGCAGGGTGGCCCCGTGGGTGCCCGGACGTTCGGGCCGATGACGATCACGCTGTCCACCGCGGTGGACGCCACGCAGGTGCTGTCGCTGTCGTCGGGCGCGAACACGGTCACGGTCCCGACGGGCGCGACGGTGTGCGTGATCACGGGCCCGAACGCGGTCAGCCCGACCCCGAACCCGTTGTCCGCCGCGGTGCTCACCGTGAAGGGCGTCACGGGTGACACGGGCGTGCAGGTGTCGGCGAAGTGGCCGACGATGCTGTCGTGGGACACGGCGCCGGCCACGTTCGTGATCAACGCCACGGTGTCGTGCACGGTCGAACTGTGGTTTGCATGAGCACGCGCGCCGATGCGTGGGGCGAAGAGTGGTACTACCCGGACCCGGTGTTCCGGTCCGTGCTGGACGGTTCGGCGGGCACGGTCACGTGCGTTGACGGGCCGCCGAGCCTGATCGGGTGCGATGTGCTGCGCCCGTACGGGCTGCGTGTCTGCGCCTACCCGCACCGCGATGGTGTGTGTGGGCTGGCCGTCGGCCATGTCACGCCGCACCTGCTGTGTTCTCAGGAACTGGTCGACCAGCGGGGCCGAACCCCGATCGTGTTCGGAGAGCAGCCGTGAACCGGCCGGCTGTGCGTGTGTCCACGCTGGTGGAGCTCGCCGGGCTGGGCTGCCTGGTGCGGTGGGCGTACGTGATGTCGCCGCGCTGGTCGTGGTTCGCCGGGTTCGGTGCGCTGATGTTCGTCGGCTACGGCATGGACGATGCCGCGCTGACGCGTGCCGTGATCGATCCGGTGCGCCGGCGTGCGGCCGCGCTACTCGAGCGGCGCCGTGCCCGGCGTACCGCTCGCCGTGGATCGAAGGGTGGTGGCTGATGTCGCTGGTTCGTTCGGCGCTCGCCGCTACCGCGCCCGCACGTCGTGGTGCGGATCCGACGCTGCCGTGGGGTTCGTCGTACATCCCGACGAACGGTCAGCTGGGGTTCGTGGCTGCCGGCGTGTCGATGAACGACGACGCCGCCCTGTCGATCAGCACGGTGTATCGGTGCGTGCAGATCCTGATCGATCAGGTGTCGACGCTGCCGCTGCGTGGCTACAAGCGGACCGACGATCGGACGTCGGCGCCGGCGCAGCACCCGCTGCTGCGCCGCCCGTTCCCGGAAGTACCCATGGTGGACTTCCTGGCGCAGGTCGTGTTCAGCATCGCGTTGCGTGGCAACTTCTACGGCTACATCCTGACCCGCGACGCGAAGGGCTACGCGACGGCCATCCTGCCGTTGCACCCGGATCGGATCGTGGCGCGGCGTGAAGACCGGTGGGGTCGGCCGACCGACATCGGCAAGCGCGTGTACCGGATCGACGGCACGGTGGTGCCCACGGAGAACATGCTGCACATCCCGTCCAGCATGGTGCCGCCCGGCCAGTTCGTCGGGCTGAACCCCGTCGAGTATCAGCGGCAGTCATGGTCCCTTGCGGCGGCCACGGAGAAGTACGGGTCGCAGTTCTTCGCGAACAGCGCCATGCCGACGGTGGTCATCGAAGTGCCGGGCGACTTGGACGAGAACGAACTGACCGAGTTCGTGCGCGGGTACATGATGCGGCACCAGGGGCTGGGGAACGCTCACCTGCCCGCGGTGGTCACCGGTGGCGCCACGGTGAAGCCGCTGTCCATCACCCCGGAGGACGCGCAGTTCCTGGCCACCCGGGCGTTCCAGAAGCACGACATAGCTGCGTTCTTCGGGATCCCGCCGTCGATGATGGGTGAGCAGGACCGGTCCACGTCGGTGGTCGGTATCGAGCAGGAACAGATGATGTTCACGACGAACACGCTGCTGCCGTTCCTGACCCGTATCGAGACGTACCTGTCGGACCTGATGCCACCGTCGATCGTGGCGAAGTTCGATCTGAAGGGCCGCCTGCGGGCCGACACCCTCGCACGGTTCCAGGCGTACCAGCTGGCCCGTAACGGCGGGTGGTTCAGCGTGAACGACATCCGCGAGCTCGAGGACATGCCCGACGTGGAGAACGGCGACGACTACCTGCAGCCGTTGAACATGGGTCTGCTGGGCACGAACCCGCCGCCGTCGGCGAAGAAGCCGACGAACGACGCCGGCGTCGGCCAGGGTGGCGGGAACCCGGCGAACAGCCCGGCACCGACGATGCCGGACACGGTGAACCCGTGACCGAGCACGTGCGGGCCGCCGCCGACAAAGCGGCGAAGTTCACCGACGACCAGATCGCTGCGGCGCAAGCCGCGGTCGCTGCGCTGCCCGGCCGGAAGAAGAACCCGGGCCAGGTGAAGACGAAGCTGTTCTGGTCGAAGCCGGACGACATGCCGACGATCCGTGACGTGGACTTCCGCGACATCACGTCGACGTCGGTCGCGATCGGCACGCTGCTGGCGTCGACGCGGTCACTGGACCGTGCCCGGCTGGACTGGCATGTGCAGCACCCGGGCCAGCCGCGGAACCCGTCGGTGTTCACGACGCAGCCGCTGGTCCTGAACGACCCCGATCAGGGCCAGATCATCATCGACGGGCACCACCGTCTGGCCGCCCTGTCGATTCTGGGCGTGAAGAAGACGCCCGTGTTCCTACTGCCTGTGAAGTGAGGCGACAGTGACCAAGCCGGACAACCTGCCCGCGCCCGGCCAGGGCGGCGCTGTGGTGCGCCGTGAGGCGCGCACGTACGAGCCGTGGAAGCCGCAGTCGTGGTTCATCGACATGATCACGTCGCAGCGGGGCGACTTCGAAGCTGCGGCGCGTCTGGCCCGCCACGCGGAGGAATTCGCCGTGGAGGTCCGGGCGAACCCGGCGCTGCTGGGCCCGCTCGAGCAGCGCACGAACCCGGGTACGACCCTCGGGCAGGGTGGCGAGTTCGCGCCGCCGCTGTGGGTCATCCCGCTGTTCTCACCGGCGGCCGCCGGCGGCCGGATCGTCGCGGATCTGATCGATCGGGTCGGGAACCTGTACCCGCTGGCGCCGGGCGTGTCGAGTGTCCACGTGCCGCGCATGGTGGTCGGCGCGTTGGACGCGCCGCAGGCGCAGGCGGCCGCTGTCGCGTCGCAGGACCCGACGACGGCGGACGCCGCCGGCCAGGGCCAGGTCGTGACGATGGCCGGCGAAGTGGACGTGGACCTGAAGCTGCTCGAGCAGACCCCGGCGCCCGGTCTGGACCGGATCATCGCGATGGAGCTCGGATCGAACTACAACCAGAACCTGGACCAGCAGTGCCTGTTCGGCAAGGGCACCGGTCGGGAACTGCTCGGCCTGGCCAGCGTGTCCGGTGCGAACACGGTCAGCGGCAGCGGTGCGAACACCATCGCACTGTTCTGGCCGCTGCTCGGCCAGGTCGGTGCCGCGGTCGGGAACACCCGTCTGCAGCCGATCAAGCATTGGGTGATGGCTGTCCGCCGGTGGGAGTGGATCGCGTCGTCGGTCGACAGCAGTAACCGTCCGATCAGCAGCCCGGGCGCCGACTCGCCGCGGGTCCCCGCGTACGACGAAATCGGCGGTGACTACGTGTCGTCGGTGGTGCCGTTCGGTCCGATCAACGGCCGGCCGGTGTGGACGTCGGGTGCGATCCTGTCGCAGGGCGTGCACCCGAACACGGCCGCGGACACGGTGTTCGGGATCCGGCCGCGTGACCTGCTGCTGTGGGAGTCGACGCCGCGCCTCGCCGTGGACCAGCAGGTGCTGTCCGGCACCCTGCAGGTGCGTGTGCAGCTGCGCCGCTACGTCGCCGCGATCTTCAACCGGTACCCGGCCGGGATCGGTCTTCTGACCAACGTCCCGGCGCCGACCAACTTCTGAGGCGAGGCACCTATGGCCACCAGCACGATGGATCGTGATCAGCGCCGTGCCCGGGCGCTCGACATGCGCAACGGGACCCCGTTCGAGCGGCGCACGTTCACCGCGCAGGGTCTGGACCTGCGCGAGGACGGCAACGGTCAGCTGTCGCTGAACGGGTGGGCGTCCGTGACCGGTGTCGCCTACGACATGGGGTGGTACCAGGAGACGATCGCCCGCGGCGCGTTCCAGAAGACGCTGCGCGAAGCACCCGACGTGCAGCTGCTGATCAACCACGAGGGGCTGCCGCTGGCCCGCACCGTGTCGGGCACCCTGTCGCTGCGCGAGGACGACCGCGGGCTAGCCGTGACGGCGACGCTGGACCCGAACGACGTCGACGTGCAGCGTCTGGCCCCGAAGGTGGCCCGCGGTGACATCGACCAGATGTCGTTCGCGTTCCGGGCGCCGAAGTCGACGTGGAACGACGAATGGGACGAACGCACGATCACCGAACTGTCGATCCACCGCGGTGACGTGTCGGTCGTGAACTACGGCGCGAACCCGCATACGACGTTCGACATGCGGGACCTGGCCGACGTCGATCCCGACGAACTGCGCACGTTCGTGCTGGCCGAGGCGCGCACCCGCTGGGGTGCGGCCGCCGACGACGTGCACGACCTCGTGGCCCGCCTGCTGGCCGGCGACGATGACACGATCGCCCGTGTGTCGACCCTTCGGGGGTCGGCACCGGCCGAAGGTGGGATGGATCGGGCCGCGGCTGCGCTGCTGGCCGACCATCTGCGCCGCCGGCGCTGAACCACCACGCCGCGCCCTGACGGGCGCGGGCCCCGTCGCGGGCCACCACTCCACGATCGAAGCCGACCGGTGCTGACGGGCACGCGGTCACTTCGACGCGTGCAGCCGGGGCCGTCGGCAACCCCCATCACAACCCGACGAAGGGACACCGAACGTGAAGAAGAACGACGCCGCGCTGGTCGCACTGAAGGCCGAGCGCGCCGCGAAGCAGAAGCAGCTGGACGAGCTCGTGGCCCACGCGCCCGACGGTCAGCTGTCCGCCGCCGACAACGCCACCGTGGTGGTGCTGACGGCCAACATCCGGGCCCTGGACGCCGCCCGCGACGCCCGCAAGGCCGAGCTGCGCGCCGCCGTGGCCGAGCGCGACGCCGAGAAGCGCGCCGAGAAGGAGAAGCGGAAGGAAGAGAAGCGTGCCGCGGCCGCTGCCCGCGCCGCGGCCGAGCTCAACGGCGATCTGCCCGGCAAGGGTGGGGTGCGCGTCAAGCGTGAGGCCCTGACCTACCGCGCCGGTCAGCGTGGCGCCGATTCGTACTTCCGGGACATCGCCACCCTGGCCGTGGCCGCCGCCCGCAAGGGTGCGACCGAGACGCACCCGGACGCCGCGCTCGAGCGTCTGCGCCGCAACCAGCAGGAAATCGACGTGGAGCTGCGTGCCGCGTCGGTGGAGGTCCGGAACCGGTTCGCCCGGTTCCTCGAGGACAACGCCGGCAGCGTGGAGCAGCGCGTGAACCCGTCGACCGTGTTCGGTCAGGGTGGCGAGTTCGTGCCGCCGCTGTGGCTGGTGTCGCAGTACGTGCCGTTCCTGCGCCCGACCCGTGTCGCTGCGAACCGGGTGCAGAACATGCCGCTGCCCGGCGGCATCGACGTGATCAACCTGCCCAAGATCACCGTCGGGTCGCAGACCGGCATTCAGGCCGCGCCCGGTGGCGCGGTGACGTCGGTCGACATCCAGACCAGCACGGTGTCCGCCGCGGTGAAGACCATCGCCGGCCAGGAGGACATCGCCATGCAGCTGCTCGAGCAGTCGCCGCTGGCGATGGACAACGTCATCTTTGATGACCTGACCCGGGACTACGACCAGCGTCTGGACCAGCAGATCCTGTTCGGCAACGGCACGGCCGGTCTGACCACCGGCCAGCACCTGGGTGTGCTGAACGTGCCCGGCGCGACGTCGAACACCCTCGGGACGCAGGCGTCGTACGTGACGGTGGCGTCCACCGTGTTCCACGACACGAGCACGGTCGGCACGCAGTACCGGTCCATCCTGAACGGTGTGAACCAGATCGAGACGTTGCGGTTCGCGCCGGCCACCGCGATGTGGGTTCACCCTCGCCGGGCCAACAGCTGGCGTTACGCCGCTGTCGACACGCAGGGCCGCCCCCTGTTCGTGGCGTACTCGCCGTTCAACGCGCTGGGCGTCGATCAGCCGAACGTGCCGCAGGGCTACGCCGGCGAGCTCGCCGGTCTTCCGGTCATCAAGGACGCGAACGTGCCCACCACGATGTCGGGCACGGCGACCACGGGCGGCACGGCCGACCCGATCGTCGTGGTGAAGGAAGACGACCTGTACCTGTGGGAAGGCACCCTGCGGGTGCGTGCCCTGCCCGAGATCCTGTCGGGCACCCTGCAGATCCGGTTCCAGGTCTACGCGTACAGCGCGCTCATGACCGGCCGGTTCCCGGCGTCGATCAGCATTCTGACCGGCAACACCGGTCTGGCTGCTCCCGGCTTCTGATCCCTGCCCGAACGGGCCCCACCAACCAACCATCGTCCGAAGTACGTACAAGAGGAGAACTAGACATGTCGGACCTCGTTCGCGGCAAGTACCCCGTCACCGACCCGAAGTGGTCGCTGATGGGTCAGCCGTCCAACGCATCGCAGGCGGGCGTCGCGGCCCGCACCAACTACACGCACGGGCTGGCGCTCACCGATGGTGCCGCGCTGTCGTCGGGCGTCGCCACCGCGGTGGCCATCCCGGTGGAAATCGGTGACGTCATCACGGCGATCGACGTCATCGTGGGTGCCACGGCCGAGGCCACGGGCACGCACGCGTACGCCGCGCTGTACTCGGGCATCGCCACGCCGGCGCTGCTCGCGCAGTCGACGGACGCCACCGGCGCCGCCGCCGTGGCCGCGTCGGCCCGGTTCTCGTTCACGCTGGCGTCCGCCGTGACGATCACCAGCGCGATCGCGCCGACCGGGTTCGTGTACGCGTCCATCTGCGTGACCGCCACGACGGTGCCGACGCTGGCGTCGTTCACGGTCGCGGCTGCGGTGGCGTACCAGTGGTTCAGCACGGCACCGGCGAAGATGGGGGCCGTCACGCACGGTTCCGGTCTGGTCGGTGTGGCGCCGGCCACGATCGCGTCGCCGGCGGCGCAGGCCGTGACCCCGGTCGTGTTCCTGCGCTGACCGTGGAGTCGTGTGACCAGTGCGGCGAGCGCGTGCAGCGCGCTCGCCGCATGGTCGTGACGTTGGACGGCGCGGTGGAACTGGACCGCGCCCTATGCCTGCACTGCGCCGCTGTGGTGCAGGTCCGCCTGATGAGCCGTGCAAGAGGGGTCCCGGGATGATCGATCAGCTGCTGGCCCACCGTGCCGCCGCGTGTGTGCGTGGTGACTGGTCCCTGGTCGCCGAGTGCGACCACCAGCTGGCCCGCTGCGGGTACCGGCCGCCGGCGCCCGCCCCTGCGCCCGAGGTGCCCGCACGCCGCCGCCGGCGGCCGCCGGTGGCATCAGCAGCACCCGAACCGGACGTGGACGCCACAGAACCGGTTTGTGCAGCACAAAGCGACGACGACGGTCGTGCGCTGGCCGGACCGCTCGAGCGGGCCGTGCCGCCGCGGGCGGAACGTGCCGTGATGTCGGACCGGGAGTGGTGACCGATGCCTGACCTGATCATCAAGAAGGGCAACACGCGGCCGGTGCTGTCGTACACGTGCACCCGGCCGGACGCGTCGACGGTCAACCTGACGGGCGCGTCGGTCAAGTTCGTGATGCGGAACCCGACGGCGACCGGTCCCGCGGTGAACGCCGCGGCCACGGTCACGTCCGCGACGGCGCCGGCCACGGTCAGCTACACGTTCACGGCGACGGACACGGCCCTGGCCGGGTCGTACTCGGGTGAGTTCGTCGTGACCTACGCGGACACGAGCACCGAGACGTTCCCGACCGACGGGTACCTGGACGTGCTGGTGGAGGAGGACCTGACGACCGCGTCGCAGGTCGGCCGCCTGGTGACGCTCGGCCAGGCGAAGGCGCACCTGAACATCCCGAGCTCGGACCGGTCGCACGACGCCGAGCTGATGAACATGCTGGACGGCATCACCCCGGTGGTGGAGTTCTACACGGGCCCGGTCGTGCAGCGGCAGATCGTGGGTGAGGCGTACGACGGTGGCGTGTCCCGCATCGTGCTGCGCACCCGGCCGGTGGTCAGCGTCCAGAACGTGGTGGAGTACCGCGGGCCGGTGGCGTACACGCTGGCGCAGGTCATCACCCCGGATCAGGGCACGATCTACAGCTACACGTTCAACGCGCCCGGCGAGATTGTGCGCCGCACGGTCGGGGGTGGCACGACGCCGTTCCCGCCCGGCTACAACCAGGTGCTGGTGTCGTATACGGCCGGCCGGCTGGTGGTGCCGCCGAACGTCCGGCTGGGCACCCTCGAGCTGTTGCGCGTGAACTACCAGCAGACGCAGCAGGCGGGCCGCCCGCAGTACGGGACGGGCGCGGCGATGGACGACTGGTCCGGGCAGGAAATGCTCGGGTTCTTCGTGCCGAACCGGGTGCGGGAGATGTTGGCCCCGTCGCGCAAGACACCGGCGATCTTCTGATGGCCACGGCAACGTCGAAGGTGAACGCGGTGGTGGCCGCACTGGTCGCCGGTGTGCAGGCGGCCATGCTGGCGTTCGACACGTCGGGCGCGGTGCGGGTGTACGAGGGCGTGCCGATGACGGATCAGCCGGAAGACTGGCTGGTGATCGCGCAAGAGGTGAACCAGACGTACGAGGCGCACGCGATGGTGGGATCGCTCGGGTCGGGTTCGCTGCGTGAGGAGTTCCAGATCAGTGTGCACATCGCGTCGTACCGTGGCAGTGATTCGCCGACGACGACGACTCGGGCGCGGTGCGCTGCCCTGGCTGGTGTCGTGGACGACTTCGTGCGGAACGACCCGCAGATCGGTGGCACCTGCTGGCTGGCGTTCCCGTCTGCGCACGCGTACCGGTCGGAACCGGCCGGCGAACAGAACCAGGGCGTGGAAACCGTGTGCGACATGTTCGTCACGTGCAACGCGATCCCGTGAACGATGACTGACCAGGAGGTCACCGCGATGCAGTTCCGATTCACCGGCGACGACGGCCGGATGTTCCCGCACGTGTCGCTGACGGTCGAGCCGGGCGACGTGATCGACGCGGCAGAGAACCCGGACCCGATGTGGTTCGAGCCTGTGCCGGCGCCGGCCGAGCAGAAGAAGTCGGCCGTGGCCGACCAGACCAGCACCCCGGAGGGCTGACCGATGCCGAACCCGTCATTTCGTTCCTTTGTGGGCGTCGCGAAGGACACGACGAACACGACGCTGTCCGCATCCGTCATCGCAACGGCCACGACCGTGCCGGTGGTCGGGACGGGCATCCCTGCGTCGTCCACGATCACGATCATCGACGGGCCGCTGACCGAGCAGCGCGCGGTGACGGCCGGTGGTGGCACGTCGTCACTGACGGTCGCCGCGCTGACCAACGCGCACAGCGCGAACGCGTACGTGACGTCGCAGCTGACCGCGTCGCTCGGCCCGGCCGACTACATCCCGGTGACGTCGATCGAACCGGAACCGCAGATCGTGCAGCTGAAGGACCGCGGTATGCGTGGATCCGCGGTGGAGGTGTACGGCAACCAGCAGGGGACCCGCATCAGCGCGTTCTCCATCGGTGGTGACGTGTTCCCTGACACGTTCCCGTACTGGGTGGGTGGCGTCACCGGCGCGTCCGACTTCAGCGCCGGCACCCCGAACACGCACGCGTTCAGCGTGAAGAACACGTCCGACACGCAGCCGACCCCGTTCGCGCTGTGGCTGTTCAACAGCATCGACACCCGGATCTACGCCGGGACGAAGGTCGACCAGCTGGACGTCAACTTCGATCCCGCCGGGCTGCTCACCTACTCGGCGAAGGTGTGGTCGTGGATGGATGGCCCGGTCCCCGCGGTCACGTCGTCGTTCTCCACGGTGGTCCCGGCGCCGGCATGGGGCTGCCAGGCCACGATCGGTGGCACGAACGTGCTGTACGTCGAGCAGGCGGCACTGTCGATCAAGCGGCCGGCGTTCCCGATCTACACGATGCAGAACCTGCAGGACCCGTACAAGGTGTGGACGAAGCCGATAACGGTGGACGGGTCGATGACCTGCGTGTTCGAGGACAACACGCAGCTGAACAACTTCCTGCAGAACAGTCAGCCCACGTTCACGCTGCTGTTCACGCCGACGGGCGCGAACCCGAACACGATCCAGTTCACGATGACGAAGTGCAACTACGAGACGTCCAAGCCGAAGATCACCGGCGGGAACGGGTTCGTGGAGCTCACGATCAACTTCGTGGGGCTGGGCAACACGACGGACGCGACGACGGCCGGTACGGGCTCGAGCCCGATCAAGGTCACGTGCAAGAGCACGAAGGCCACCGGCACCTACCAGTGACCGGCCCGCGCCCCGCCCACGGTTCCGCATCACCGTGGGCGGGTGCGCATCGAACCACCAACATCACGACCCTGACTTAGGAGCTCACCACCGTGCACACAGTTACGTTGCCATCGGGCGCGACCGTCGACATCCGCGACGCCGGCGAAGTACCGGAACGCCTGCGCCGTGTCCATCTGGCCGCCGCCTACCAGCTGGGCGCGATGGACGCCACCGCGGACACCGCGGCGTACACGACACAGGTCCGGGTTGCGAACGACACCGCGGTGCTGGCGTACGTGGTGTCGTGGTCGATGCCGTACCCGTTGACGATGGACGGGCTGCTGGACATGCCGTCCCTCGCGTACGACGAAGTGGTCAGCGTGGTGGAACCCTTCGTGAAGGATCTGGTGTGGTCCCTCGTGACGCGCCAGACGCCGGAGACGATGGCTGACCCAAAAGCGGATACCGCCGGCTGACGCAGTTCAAAGCGTGGGTCACGATCGATGACGGGAACCGGCATCGCCGGGAGATGGGCATCGATCCGGATCTGTGGCGCGACTACCAGCTGTTGACCCGGTTCGGGATCCGCCCGGGCGAAGCGGCCGACATGCCGGCGCTCACCCTGGACTGGCTGCTGGCCATAGACGACATCGTGACGGGAGCACCGAAGTAGTGGCGGATGACCTGATGGGCGCCCGGATCGATGCGCAGGCCACGATCCGGGCCCTGGCCGACATTCAGAAGCGGACCGATCGGGCCACGATGTACGCGCTGCGTGCGGCGGCCCGCACCGGGAAACAGGCCGCCCGCCGCGCCACGCCGGTCTACAAGGGCGACGACCCTCGAGCGCAGAAGGGTCTGCTGCGGGCGAGCATTCACACGTCGCGCCGGCTGCGCCGCACGGGCCCGCCGCCGTCGTACGCGGTGCACATCGGCCCGTGGGGTCAGAAGGTGAACCTGTACCGATCGAAGATCGAAGATCAGGAACACATGATGCAGCGCGCCTACGAACAGGCGGCCGCTGCGATGGCCGAGAAGTTCGCGGCCACGTTCCGCCGTGTGATGGAGAAGAGGTGAGCCTGCTATGTCGATGCTGCCGCCGGTCGTAGTCGAACTGCAGGCGAACGGGTCGAAGCTGACCGCCGGGTTGCAGCAGGCGCAGAAGGACCTGGACAACATGGCCAAGTCGGGCGCGTCGACGTTCGACAAGATCAGCGGCGCCGCGCAGAAGTACGGGACGGCGATCGGTGCGGCCATGACCGCCGCGGGCGCCGCGTTGCAGCGGATCGCCGGGCCGATGGAGCAGTCGCGGGCAATCCTCGGGCAGGCCATCCAGAACACCGGGCACGACATGTCCGAGTTCCAGGGCGCGATCGACACGACGATCAGCCACATGGAGCACTACGGCCGCACGTCGGCCGACACACAGGGCGCGCTCGGGAAGCTGACCGCCGCGCTGGGCGACCCGTCGAAGGCGCTGGCTGACATGGCCCTGGTCGCGGATCTGGCCGCCGCGAAGCACATCAGCCTGTCGAACGCGGCCGGGCTGGTCGTGAAGATGACGGCCGGGTCCGGGAAGGTCTTCAAGGAATTTGGCATCAACCTGGCCGACTTCGGTACGGGCGCGGACGCCGCGTCGCAGGCGACCGAGGTCCTGAAGTTGAAACTGCACGGCATGGCCGATGCTGCGGCGGACACGACGCAGGGCAAGTTCGACGCGTTGCGGGCGAAGGTGACCGACGTCGCCGCGGCGCTCGGGCAGAAGCTGGCCCCGGTCCTGGTGACCGCGGGGCCGCTGCTGATGGGTGTGTCGCAGGCGGTGCCGATGCTCACGAAGGCGTTCGAGATGCTGAACCCGACGACCCTCGGGATCGCCGCCGTGATCGGTGGCGCACTGCTGGTGTTCCGCTACTTCAGCGAACGCGCCGCCGAGGCAGCGAAGCGGGTCGATGATCTGCGCGGCGCGATGAAGGACCTCAACGCCACCGCGTCCGAGGCGGCAGCGTCGAAACTGACCGACTTCGTTGCGAAGAACCGGCAGGCGGCGCAGGCGGCCGGCGACGCGTCCGTGTCGATCGATGATCTGCGTTCGGCCATCACCAGTGGTGGCGACGCGATGTCGACGGCCCGCGGGAAGTTGAACGACCTGATCGCTGCGCTGGACAAGAAGCGGTTGATGGGCGACGCGAACGCCGCGCAGGAGGAAGGCGCCGCCCGGCAGCTACTGACGCAGCTGGACCAGGAAGCTGCCGCCGTCAAATCAGTGATGCAGCAGGACGCACAGTCGGCCGCGGTGAAGCAGCAGGTGACGACCGCGACGCTGGACCTGGCCGACGCGGACCGGCAGCGCAAGCAGTCGACCGACGCGGTGAAGGACGCCGCCGAGCTCACCGCGGCCGCCGAGAAGGTCCACTCCCGGATCCTGGCCGACGAGGCCGCCGCGCAGAAGAACGCGGCGGACCAGGCGAAGCGACTCGCCGACAACCAGGATCAGGTCGCGCGGAAGACGAAAGAGGCGTACGACGCCGCGCAGAACGCGATCAACCCGGTGCTGGGCTACCGGGCATCGGTGCGGGACCTGGCCGACGCGGTCCGCGACGAGACGGACAAGGTGAAAGAGGCCGCCGCCGCGAAGGGTCGGGACGCGGAGAAGAACGAGGCGCTACAGGCCGCGCAGGACAACCTGCTGGGCAAGATCGTTGATTCGGCACAGAAGTTCGCCGAGCAGTCGGGCGCGGTCGCCGGGTCGACGCAGAGCTACGACTTGCAGATCACGAAGCTGGCCGAGTTGCGCAGCACGTACGGTGACAAGCTGGGCGGCGCCGCGAAGGATCTGGACACCCTGATCCAGAAGCTGAAGGACGCCGAAGCCGCGACGAAGAACCTCAACAACACGGCCGCCGGTTACGGCGGGTACCGGGTGGCGGGTGTCGCCGGTGGCAACATCCAGATGAAGGCATCGGGCGGACCCGTCTACGGCGGCACCCCGTACGTCGTCGGTGAAGAAGGCCCCGAACTGTTCGTCCCGCACGTGTCCGGGTTCATCGTCCCGAACGGTGCGAGCGCGGGCAGCCCGGGCCCGATCGGGACGGGTGGTTCGTCCGGCTCGAGCGGTGGCACCGGGTCCGTGGTCATCAACCTGACCGTCAACGCCGGGATGGGCACCGACGGTGCGACCCTCGGACGGCAGATCCTTGACGCGCTGAAGGCCGCGGTGCGTGTGAACGGCTACGGGTCCGGTAGCCCGATCCTGGTATGAGTGCGTCACAGTTCCAGGGCGCCACGTGGGAATTCAGCATCGCGTTCAACAAAGGCGCGACGGACACGGTGGTGGATGGCGACTACACGGACGTGTCGAAGTACGTCACGTTTCAGCCGTCGACCGTGCGGGGCCGTTCGAGCGAACGTGATGCGTTCGTGGTCGGCCAGCTCAGCCTGGTGATGTACAGCGAAGCCCGGATCTTCGATCCGGACAACGCGTCCGGGACGTTCTTCGGGAAGCTGCTACCGATGCGGCACTGCCGGCTGCGGGTCACGTTCAACGGGTCGACCCGGTACGTGTTCAAGGGGTACGTGGCCGGCTGGGATCAGCAGTGGATCGACGGTGGCGACATGCGCGGCTACGTGAACCTGTCGTGCCACGACGCGTTTAAGGTGCTGGCGAAGGCGGCGCTACCGGAGTGCGCGTACGCGCAGGAAGTGAAGGTGGACGCGCCGACCGCCTGGTACCGGCTGGGCGACCCCATCACGAGCACCACCGCGGCCGATTCGTCGGGCAACGCGAAGACCGCGTACTACAACCCTGCGGTTCAGACCGCGTCGCTGACCGGTGGTGTGGTCTTCGCTACGCAGGACGGGTCGCGGACGTGGACGGTGCCGAGCTCGCCGCCGGTGACGGAACCGTTGGAGTCGGTGCTGAACACGCAGGGATCCGGTTCGGCAATGGGGTTCGTGTCGGGCACCACGTGGTCGTGGGAGATGTGGTACCGGCCGCCGGCGGTGGCCGCGTACGGCAACAGTGAAGGCCACAGTGTCTGGGGTCAAGGCGTGTCGGGCGCACCGACGTTCCAGTTCCAGTTCCAGCAGAATTTTGACGGGACGCGCAGCATCCAGCTGGCCGTGACCGACGAAAGCGCGGCGTCACTTAGCCCACGTTTCGATAGTGCGAACAGTGCCCTGACCGACGGCAACAGCCATCACTACGTCGTAACGCGTTCCGGGACCACGATCGCGTTCTACATCGACGGTGTGGCACAGACGCCGGCTGCGGGCAGCCTGTCCGGGCTCGGCGCTGCCACGACCAACTTCGGGTCATCGCCGCAGCTGTGGGTGAAGGCGAAGGCGAACGGCACGACGCTGTGCGACGAGATCGCGATCTACGCCACGCAGCTGTCCGCCGCCCGGGTGCTGGCGCACTACACGGCCGGACTGAACGGGTTCGCCGGTGACACGGTGTCGGCCCGGATCAGTCGGGTGATGGCGTATACCAGCTATGCGACCTTCCCGACGTCGATCGACACGAGCACCCGTACCGTGCAGGGATGCGACTTCGGTGGTGGCCAGACGAAGCTGCTCGACTACCTGCAGTTGCTCGAGCGGACCGAAGGTGGCCAGGCACGCCTGTTCATCGCGCAGGACGGCACGCTGACGTTCCACGCGTCGTTCCATGACACGGGCAATCCGACGGTCGCGTTTGCGTTCACGGACGCCGCGGGCAGCACGCTGCCGTACACGCAGACAGGCACCCTCGAGGACAACAGCACCCGCCTGGCGAACGATGTGCTGTACCAGCGTCAGAACGGCCAGGTGAAGCGTGTCGCTGACGCGACGTCGGACCAGGCGTACGGCACGTCGTCGTTCGCGCTGACGGGTCTGCTCGGCCAGAGCGACGACGAAATGCTGGACCGCGCGAACGCTCACCTGTACCGATACAAGGACCCGCGGTCCCGGCTGCCGTCGTTCA
>Ga0213917_1000123_pt1 | contig 18093 bp, 7 predicted proteins | sample McNCre117MG_FD_161051 | JGI IMG/M metagenome (GOLD analysis project Ga0213917, IMG submission 161051) | Freshwater microbial communities from McNutts Creek, Athens, Georgia, United States - 1-17 MG | ecosystem: Environmental > Aquatic > Freshwater > Creek | place: USA: Georgia | collected 2017-06-12 | reverse complement strand
ACTTGCATTGCCCGTACTAATTATATTCCATTGGTAGCCACCTGTTGATGTATTGAATAATGACAACCCTGCCTCTGATGAAGAAGAACTAATTACATTTTGCACTTGTCCCCACCCGCTACCACTACCATTTGTTGTTACTTGAAATACGTTCCCATCAAATACTAATGCTGCTGATGTTACACCTCCTGCTGTTATACCATCGCCATAAACAATTTGTGTGTTTGGATAAATTGTACCTCCACCGCCTCCGCCTGCTTGAGCAATCCAATGTGTACCATCCCATGTAGGTACATCGCCAATAGTAGGGCTTGTAATATTGCTAATATCAGTTAATGCTGAATTTAATGGCTGAAAGTTAGTAGATACCCAACTTCGTGTTGCATAACCTGTTAATGCCGAAGCTGTAATATACCCTTGTGCTATAACCCATGCTTGAGTTGCATACCCACTTCCACCTTGTCCGCTTACATTCCAAATAGCATCGGCTTGTATCTTTGCTGTACTTGCAGCATCGATATATTGTTGACCCGTTGTATTCTTTCTGCCATACAAATAAGCCTTTGTAAGTTCTGCTAATAATATGTCGTATGGAGCAGTCAATTATGATAATAGTGAAGTAAAAAAGTTATCGTTAGTTGCTAATATTTTAACTAATTGAGCATCAGCTTGATTTTCTAACATAGTGATATTATTAAATCTTCCAACACATTTATCATTAGTTATTTTGCAGTATTGTTTACCATAAGTAACCAAATCAATATTTTGAGTTGGTTCGTATTTTTCATTATCATAGTTATACTTACATTCTAACCACATATCAGCCCACGTTTCTGTGTCGCCTATAGTATTTAAGTTAGATGTAGCTAAATATGTTGCAGTTGTACCAATAATTGAATAATGACTTAATGTCCCATCATAGATAGGATTAGATAAAACTAACTTTGAATTGTTTACCATAAAATAACTATCCTTAACCGATGCAGGTAGTCCACTTCTTCCTGCTAAATCTGCATTTAAAGCTGTTGCTAATGCTGCTAAATTTGCTGCTGTAATAGTTGTCGTTGGTAAATAAGCATTGTTAGCTATTTTGTAAGCATTTAAAGTAATAGGAAATGCTATTGAAGCATACTCTAATGATTCCAAAGGAACTATACTTGATTTAAAGTGTATAGGTATATTAGATTGATTACTATTGATAGTAACATTTGCTATTGGTACATATCCATTTAGGTTAGATTGTACATTAATAGGAATAATTGCTGTTGTTGCTATTTCTGTCCAAACTCCATTAATTTCTTGATAAACTTTTATTCTTGATGTAGTTCCTAATTTTGTTTGGCTATCTCCATTTAATCTAATTGTACAACTATTGCCATTATCTGAAACAAAAGTCGCATTGATACGTGGTAAAATAAAATGTATTGATGTAGTATATCCTGCTGCACAACCACTTTCTTGAAAGCAATTATAGCACCCTACAATCTTTTGTCCGTAGTTAGTAAAATTTTGTGTGCTTTTTACTTGCCAATCTTTTGCATCCCAAATCCCATTAGTAAAACTATATCTATTGTACGATGTTGTATTAGATAAAGGTAAACTTTCATTTGTTTGCCCTGCGGTTATACAATTCAATATCGGTTGTGTGTTAGCGCCTACATAGACAACAGCTAATTTCTTGCTATCGTCTGTGCAACCATCTAACACTCCCGTACTTGTTCCAAAGCCTAATACTACATTGGCTTTTTTTGTTATTGTCCAATATGCTGCCATAGTTTTATTTTTATTAAATACAAGTTGAACATTTTACTATACAATTCTGATATGCTTGTTGTAATTGATTATTTGCACAAGTTGGATTAGTTTGTGCCACCGCTTGTAATCTCATAAAGTTAGCGTAATCCATTAAAAGATTATTTACTTCATTGCTATCACAATTAGTACACCCACAAGTTTCTACCGCCCTTGCGTCTAAACAAGCCTTTAAGCCACAAGCATAAAATACATTCGTTGTAGTTTCTCCTAATAATTCTTCACATTCGCCATAAACTCTATACGTTACAGGGTAAACACCAACAGGTATTTGTGTGTAGTTAGTGTTTTCTCCATACAAATCCGTTACGCTAAATCCTACACAATTATTACCATATTCGCTTGGGATAAATCCACTTTCTATTAACTTTGTGCTTCCATCTAATAAAGTAATCTCAAATGTTGTCTTTACTATTTCTTCTAATGTTGGGTTGGGTACTCCATATCCTGTGGGATTATATGTTTGATTATACAACCCTGTACTATCACACAAAAACATATAAGTACATGATGCTGTTACTTGTTGTGTTAATATTGGCACTAATCCACTATCTCTTTTTGCACCACAATATGATGTTTGAAATAACTTTTCGTAGCAATTGATAGTATCTCCATTAGCTAAAAGAACAGAAGGTTTTACGTAATATTCTTGACAAGGTATTAATGTTTCTGTAAACCAATCTGAATATAAAGCACCATTAGCGATATACGCCTCAAATTCGTTTAATGTTAATGTTTTAACTTCTAAAGCAGTTCCATTCCCAACTTGATACAATTCCATATCAACTGTATCGTCAATATCTTCAAATCTTGGGAATGTATTTCCTGTCCATAATCCACTTTCATCAGTAAACGTAGTATTTTTTGTTGTACAAGAATACTCCGAACTCATTAATTGTTCTACTTGTGCATTAGTAGTTGTATTACTATCCCCTGCATATTCAATAGTTGCTATTGTGATATGGTTATCGCCTAAAGCAGTAAAATAAGGATTTTGTATTTCTAACGTAGTCCCATTAACTACAAACACCGCATATCTTTCTTGTCTATTAGGACTTGTTAATGCAGTTACATAAGCGGATAATTGAGTTGCAGCATCAGAAAGCGATGCAGCAGATATGGTAGTTGTATGTGATTGCCCATTGATTGTTACGTTTGTTATTGTTGCAGGGTAACTAACCGCACTCATATCATCTAAAACTGTATGATTAAGCGTAGTATTACATAATTCAGCACCGCATTGGATTGTAAATGTAGGTGTATTGCAAGTGTATTCGGTAGTGCCACCTGCACCATCATTTGCTGTAATAGTATATTTTATTCCAAAAGTGCCATTGTTAAAAGTACTTCCTAATCCAAACTCTGACGAATATAAAGTTACATCATTGTTAGGGTAAGGTGTCCAACCACTATTGCTAAAAGTACCCAAAAGTGTAGTAAAACTACTATCATATAGTTCCCACTTTACAGAAAGCACATCGGAATAATTAGGATTGCCGCCCGTTCCGTAGTTTGCAGTTGTGTTGCTGAAATTAATTGAGTTGCAATTAATTGAAACGCTATTTATGAGTGCCGCTAATGTTAATGCCATAGTGTATAATTTATTGGACGCTACAAAGTTATTTGATTTCTACTTTTTTGCGTTGTTTTTTAGTTTTTTATTTTATTCTAAAAAGAAGATTCTGTGTTTCTAATTTTCTTTTTCAATATTTTGTCAACTTGATAGTGGAATGGAGAACCAATCCCTTTTGTAATCAACATTAAATTTATTGAATTATAAATAGCTTGAACCGCTTTTAATTTATCCTTATCGTCTTGAGAAACAGCATCATAACCATTTTCATTTATATCTTTAACTATGCTATTTATATCTCTGCCCGTTGTCATTACGTTATCTAATAATTGAGGCATTGGAGTATATAGCCAACCCGATATTTGTTCTGCTGTTTTCAATTCTTGACCTGCATTAAAACTTAATGGTCTTGTTCCTAAATTTTGCATAGACCATTGTGCTAATTTAGATTTTTGGTCTTCATCTTTTAATCCCATATAGTAAGCGGTTACTGCTAATGTAGTAGCCATTCTACCTGCACCTGCATATCTTGAAGCCCCTAATTGTGCAATATTAGTTCCAAGTTCGCCAACTATATTTTTAGGATTTGCAACACTATTTAATTGATTTAGCGCTTCTTGTTTTTCGTCTTCATCTGATGCAAGATAATAATTTTGAATAGCGTTCCCTGCCGCTTTTATAGAACCAAACAATACCATACCTCCTAAAATACCACTCATTTTATTTACTCCACCTAATGCTTCGGCTTTATTTTTATCTCTAATACCACTTACCAATTCTTTTGTGCCATATAAAAATTGTTCAGCTTCTCTCTGTGTGTATCCTGATAGAAATCCTAATGTTTCTCCTGCTAATGAATTTCTTTTAACAGAAGCATTTTTGCTTAAAATTTCAGGCAATAATCTAATGTTTTCTCTGCCTTCTGATTTTAAACCTGCGCCTATTATTTGTTTAGTAACTACATCGGCTTTACTTGCTGCATCTCTAATGTTACGTGCGTTTTCATCTCTATAATCTGCATCGTTTTTGTATTTAGCAGCATCAAAATCTTGCCCCGATAATTCTTTGTATCTTTCTTTAAATGTTGGCAACCATGCAGAAGATAAAACAAAATGTTCAGGTGCAGAAGCAAATGCAATAGCAAATCTTTTTAATGGGTTTACTAAATTAACGCCTTCTCCTGCTTCTAATGTTTTGTTATAAGTGCCTAATGACAATGAACTATCTGTATCTCTTAATAATTGGTTTGTAAAATCATGGTCTGCTTTTGAAAATAATGTTTTTACTCCTTCTTTGCCCGTATTACTTCTTAATGGTGCTGAAAACATAGAAGAAACCATTTCTCCTGCAAACTTTGGTAATCCTGGCACTAATGCGCCAAATTTTGTACCTTGTATAATAGATTTTGCTAAACCATTTACATTTGATTTTTCATATTCCATTTCAATTCTACTATTCAAATTATCTCTAATTGATTGAACTGCTGTATTATTAAAATTGTTTTTTGCCTCTAATTCATTTAATGTAGCATTAGCTTGTTTATTAGCCAAACTTGTATAATAATCTCTATTTGCTTGTTTAATTACATCTATTGCTGATTTTTCCGCATTAAAATCTAATGCTCTTGGCATTTCATCTACACGTTCAAATCTATGTGAAGATTTAATTCTTGGCTTAGTAAAAGTATTTGCATCGGCAACAACTTTTCTACCTAAATTTATAATATTTCTCGGTGCGTAAAATTGAACACCTTTATAATCTTTGCCATCTAATTCTGCCGCAGCCGCTTGTTTATTGTTAGTGTCAGCATATATTTCTGATAATGTTTTTGCTAACTTTTGTTCTTTTGGTGTTAGCATACTCCAATTTCCACTAACTATATCATTATGTAATTTTTCTAAATCTAATGTTTCTCCGTTATCTGATGTGTATTTTGATTTTAATTTGTTGTAAAAATCATTTAATACTTTTTTGTTTTTATCTTCATAATATGAATTTTCTTTAGATAAATGAGTATTCATTTTTTTAGCATCATTGCTATAATATTTTTCTATTTCTTTTGGATTATCAGAATATGTTAGAAAATCTAAAGGGGCATCTCCTAAATATGTTTGCACCATATTCAACAAAGCATGAACTTTTAAATTAGCTTCTTTTCTTTCTTTTTTCCCTAACAAACCAAAATCTTTTGTTGCAGTTCTTAATTTAACTAAAGAATTATTTATATCCCTATGAGATTGAGTTAGTAATCTGTAAATAGGATTAAATAAAGCACTATCAAACGCTTCTCCTTGTTTATAGCCTAATATTTTATAAATAGTAGATGCTTCCTTTTCATTTAATCTTCTTTTTGCATCTAATGGTTTTGACAATAAAGGACTTTTTGATTCATTTACAGCTTTGCTTAATTCAGGTTCAACATGAATAGCATTTGCTTTATTTAACATATCAGTTAACACAATAGGTACATACCCCTGTTGTGTTCTATCTATTATTTGTTGTAAATCTTCTAATTCGGGTATTGATAAATTTTCCAATAACCCATCTCTTTTGTATTCATTATACCTTTGGATTAATTGCTTTTCAGGTTCAGATAAATTTGACGTATCGGGTGTTATTTTTTTAATGTTAGAAACAATACCTTTTTTAACATCATCAATTTCAGTTTTAAATTTTGATGATAAACCACTTTCATTACCTTTTATTTCATTAACTATATCATTGTATGTTTGTCTGTCAATAGTTTCTTCTTGGTATAATTTTTTAGCAGATTTTTCAATAGAATTAGCTAATCTTATTGCTTTATAATAGTCATCTATATTGTTTATATTAGACGACAATAATTCTTTTAATTTAGAACTTGCTTGATTGACTTCGTCAATATTGTTAAATTCTATTGGTTCTTTTGTAAGTGAAGTTATTTTTTCATATATTTTTACCATACCCGAATAATCAGGTATTTTTTGGTTTATTAATTTTAATGCTTGTTCATATTCGGGCAATATTTCAGTAGGCAAATCATTTGGGTTTACGCTAATAAAATCTTTTACAATATTACTTCTATTGCCATGCGTTCTTGAATTAGCACCCGATTGATTTTTTCTAATTTCTTTAATTTGTTCAACATAGTTACTATCAGAGATTACTCTATCGGCATATTCTAAAAACTTTTCCATTTGTCTATCAGTAACAACTTCTGCCGCCCTTTTAGTTAAAGATAATGCTTGATTAGCAGTTAATTTACCTTTAGCTTCATTAGTTGCTACAAAAGAAGCAACTACATCGCCAAACCATTCATTTCTCTTTCTTTCTTTTTTTGCACCTTCCAATGCGGCTTGAGCTTCTGCTTTTAATTGAGATTTTAAAGCAGCCATTTCATCTACTTTTATTTTTCTCTTTTCTCTTTTTACCCCTGCGGAATAGTCAATATTTTCTGTTACGTTTTTAGTAGCATATTTCTTTATAGTATCTTCATACTTTGCTATCTTATCCGATACATAATCCTTTACTTCTTTTTCAGTAGCATTGGGATTATTCTTTTTAAATTGGTCAGTAAATTGTTTTTCTTTTTGAGGTAAAACTTCTTCTAATATTTTATTTACAGATACCCCTTGTTCTATCCAATCATTAATATCATCAATAGTTAATGATGATTTATTTGATTTGCCCTCTAAAAACCTTTGTTTTTGAACTTCTTTAATTTCCGATAAAGGAATGATGTCGGTAGGTTTGTATGAAGTACCTAATCTTTTATTTACGGAATTAGTTAATTCATCAATGTTTTTAAAGCCAAACTTTTTAGCCTCTAAATTTTTACTTATGATCCCACTTGCTAATGATAAATCTTTTTCAAATTGAGATAATTTATGTTTGCCTTCGTTATTCTCATTATACAACTTAGCCGCAATATCTTTAATAGCTTTAGCTAATTCAACTCCACTATCAATAGCATCTGCTAATAACTCCATGCCTTTTGCAATAGTTTTTGGAGAAATAGGAGTACTAAAAGCAATGTTGTTAGTTTTATTTATATCGTCAGCCGCTTTACGAAAAGCACTTGAAACTTTATTGCTATCATTGGAATTTACATTTTCTTCTTTTACAACAACGGATTTTTTAGTGTCGTAGTCGTGAACTATGTAACCACCTTTGGCAGCTTTAGCTAAAACGTAACCTTTTACTTGCTCTCCTTTGTCGTTGGTAAAAGTTACTTTGTCGCCTTTGGTTACATTTACTAATTCTTTTTGTGGTACTACTTCTTTAGCAATAGGTTCATCCCAAGGGGCTACCCATTCTTCTTCTGTGATTTTTTCTTCGGCATTTGGTTTGCTAACATTATCAGTTTCGCTAATGTTTTCGTATCCATTACTTTCTCTTTTGGTGATTGCGGTGTTGTGTTCATTTAATAATTTTTTAAATTCTTCTATTTTATCTTTATCTACACCTAATTCAATTAGTTTATTTTCATCTTTAACTAATTCTTGTAGGTCTTTTATATTTATTGTTTCAAAAATACCATCTTCTGCTTGAGTTGTTTTTAATAAACCAAGTTTGTCTAATGTATCGTGTACTTTTGTTTCAACTTCCGCAGGGTTAATGTGCATAATACTTTTTTCAACATTAGCACCACTACCTCTTGTAATTTCAATAGTATGTTTGTCGCCATAAATACCCATAGCATCTGCTAATTTTTTAACAGGTGCAGATATTTTATTATTTTTTAAATCTTTAACCGCTTTGTCTATTTCGGCAGTTGTCATACCTAATGAATTGCTATCTATTTTCCATTGGTCTGTATCGCCTCTACCAAAAATACTTGCGATTGATTTTAAATAATCTAATTGTTTATCGGTTGGAGTTGGCAAATCAGTTCTTTCGGCAACTTTAATTATTGGTTTGCCATGTTTACTTAATACAACTAATTTTTCGCCTTCTCTTTCTTTTGGTTTAATAGAATATCCTAAAGCATTAACGCCACTTCTTATTTGGCTCATTAACTCTGCAATTCTTGTTTTTTTATTTGCAGGAGTATTATTGTATTCTTTAACAAGAGAAACTAAAGTGTTGTGTTGATTTTTCTTTTTTACTTCTTCTTTGCTTGGCGTTGTACGCTGTACGCTACCGCTACTGCCTGTTTCGGTTTCATTCCGTTTTTGATTTCCGTTTTCACGTTCTGATGAAACGCTTTCTTCGATTGGCTTTTGATTAGTGGCATTTTTTTTAGCTTTAGGTGTTACATATATTTTGTTTAAATCTACTAATCCTTTGTCAATATAATTATCCAACTCTTTTTTTAAGTGGTCTCTAAATTGTTTTTCAGTAAAATCTTGTTCTCCTATGTAGTATGTACAAGCCATTGGTTATATTATTTTTCAGATAAAAATTCATCAAACTCGAGTATTGCAGCTTCATTCATCCCGCATCTATTGTAACGTGCAATTAAATCCCCAACTTCGCCAACCGACTTACGTTGGATTTCAATAAATTGTAATAAGAATTGTGCTACTATGCAATCTTCTTCTTCCATTTCATCGTAAAATTCTTCGTATTGTTCTAATAAATCACTTTCTGCTTTATATTGTTCTCTTAAAGCATCTTCTATGCAAGTGATAGGCATTTTCATTGCTTCAATCATAGGCATAGGTGCTACCCAACCCATATCGTTACAAAAGTCTGCAACTATTTGATAATGCGTTAATTCATCAGCACTTTCTTTTAAATAGTATTTTTGACCTCCAAAAAAACCAACTCTTTGTAGGTTGTTTCCTATATGTTTGTATAAGTTAGAAGCGTACAATTCGCTATGGATTGATTTTTCTAACCACATTTTTGCTTTTGGCGACAATAAATCTTTTACGATTAGCATATTCTTTTAATTTTGTTAGGTTCTTTTAATGTAAGTTGTGCAAAGATATTCTCAAAATGTTTGTCAATAAGTTTATTCCTTGCTTTTTTCTTTGAGGATTCTCTTAGTCCTTCGGTTTCTTTTAAAGCATCAGCAAGTGTTTGTCTTACTTCTGTTTTAGGTTGTTCATTAACTTTTTCATTTTTATTTGTCAATAAATCTTCTATTGCTTTTACTAATTCGGGATTACTGCCATCTGCTTTGGCTTTGTGGTAGGCTTCGGAGATAGCTTTATTTGCATCGCTTTTGTGATTTTTTAAATCATATTTCATTGCTCCCTCATACTCTTTATTCCTCATAAACTCAAAACCATTGCGTTCATAGTATTTAGATAATGAACCTTCCCCTGAATATCCAAGACCTTCATCTGGTCTTAATGTCATTACTTTCGCACCTTTATCTTTAAAATAATCTTTAATTAAAGAAATTAATATTGCCCCATCATGTTTTTTATTGCCATTTATTATATCTAAATACGCTTCGGGTTCTTTTACTCCATCACTTATAGGAGAACCATCATATATTACTTTTGCTTTAGTACCATTATAGTCAAATTCATACTCGTCTCCATTTTTAGATACAATAGGTTTTTTAATATTTTTACCCTCCAACGCTTTAGCTGTACTTTCTACATCTTTTAAAGGATTTACTGCATTTTCGGTAACTTCACTTCCTTGACCTTTGGTTTCTCCACCGACACTTTCGGGTGCGGCACTTCCTTCACCCTGCTTTTCGGCACTTCCACTTTCGTTTCCTTGAATACTTGTAGGTTTTTTAGCACTTCTTCTTTGTGGTTTTTTGGTAGGCTGCGGAATAGTAGTTTCCGAATCGTTGCTTCTGCTTTCATTTAATAATTCATTTATTGTTTGCAATGTTTTATGTGCTTGTTCATAGTGTGGATTATTTGGATTTTCTTCCATTAATTTTTCTACACTATCTAAAGCATCAAAAACCCATTGTTCAGTTTGTATTTTTTCTTTTTCGTCTAACTTTTCTCCACTATCTAATTTATCCATAGCGGAAGAAATAGTTTCGGTCATATTTTTTAAATATACACCTTCTAATACTTTTTGTTCATTTATATTTTTGGTAGCATTATCATATTGTTCTTTTGGGGTTTCAGCAATAATAGATAATTCTTTTGGATTGTATTCAAGTTTATTTCTTTCTATTTCAACTTGTGTTATTAATTTTTCATTTTTTATTTGTTGTTCGGGTTTGTTTTGTGGAGATATTGAAATTACATTACCTTTTTCATCAACATTAATTGTGTATTTATTGCCATTAATTGTTGCATTATTTTCATCTTGTAAGCTAATATTATGTGGTATTTCTTCTTTTTCTGTTACTTTCATTCCCCAATCTGATATAGGTACATTTTCATTGCCTAATTCTACAATCATATTAGGTGTATGAAATTCAAATTTACCTCCTTCATCTTTTACAATAGTTCCTTCTTGCCCCCTATATTTTAATTGTTTCCCAACAACTTCATTTAATTTAGGCGCAGTACTTTCATTTACTACTTCAACCTTTGGTTGTTCTACAACAATTTCATTTTTTAACAAATTTTCTATTTCGCTTTTGTTATTGTCGTAAAATTGTAAATCTTCGGGAGAAGTCATTTTTTCTCCTTTTTTAATTCTTTCTACAAAATTATTTATAGGTTCATTCAAAAGTGTTTCTAATCCTTCGTTTACTTGCGGTGTTGTAGGTTTTTCTTCGGTTTCTAATTCTGCCAATGCAGTTTTCAAGTCGGGTTGTTCCGTTTTAACTTCTACTTTTTGTTCTGTTGGATTTATAGTTTCTTCAACTTTAGTTTCGGTAGTAGGTATTGTAGGCGTATCAACATTCATTGATTCCGCTTCTACTTTTGGAACTCCTGCTTTTTCTAATTTTTGTTGAAATATATTTTTTTCTTCAATACTCATTGGTTTCATTAAATGAGTTATACCTAAAGCATGGAATATACCACTTTCAATAATATAATCTTTTAATTTTGAATCCGCATGAATACCTACTTCTTGCAATGATTGTTCAATTGATTTATCATCTTTTAAACTATTTATTGCCGCTTCCGCATATTTTTTTAATTGAACAGCAGTAACCGATGCTTGTGTTCCTAAAGTTTGAGTAACTATTTTGTTTAAATAAGGATTTTCAGCCGCAGCTTTAGGTAATATTTTCCTCATAAAAACAGAAGCCAATGGCGCTTCCCCTAATATAGCTTGACCTATTTTACCACTTCCTCCTAATAAAAAACCTGTTTGATAATCATCTTTATTACCTGTCGCTGCCATCATTTCTAACCCCGATACATTTCCTGCTAATCCTGCCCCTAACAATTTATTTGTCCAATTTGGTGCTGCCATTAATTGTTCTATTGCCCCTACGCTTTCTGCTGTTGATGTTAATCCTAATGCACTTGTCAATTGTCCTCCAACTGCTGCTATTGGTGCTTGTTGAAACATCATTGCTGCTGCTTTACCTGTACCTTCTGTTATTGGCTCTGTATATCCATGTCTGTTTTGTTCAATATTTTTTTGTACTCCACCTTCAGTTCCTTCTTGCATTCTTGCTAACATTTCTGTTTGCGTATTCGCAAAAGGCTCAATTGGTTTTTCATCTACCAAAGGTTTAAAATAACTTGCCAATGATAAAACCCCACCTTTTAAAATCCTATTTAAAGGAATTCCGCCTGTCCAAGAATTTTCGTAATCTACATCTTGTTTACTTTTTAATCCAATATCTTCTTTTAAGATAGCACTTCTGTATGCTGCTTTTGCATTTAGTTTAGCTTGTGCTAATTCTTCTTCTGCTTGATTATATTCTTTGTATTCGGGTAAATAATTATACAATGGAGTTTTACTATACACTTCAGGCGAAAGTCCATTCCCTAATACTTTTAATCTTGCTTGATTATAATTATTTTGTGCTGCTTCTAATGCTGCAATAGAATTTTGGTATAATGATATATTTCTTTCTTCTATTTTAGGATTATTTATTTGTTCTACATCTAAATTATAATTAGGTAAAATTTTATGAATTGCATCTAAATATTTACCATATGGTTGATTATTTGCAATAGCTTCTTTTATTTTACTTACATTATCTGCAATAGTAGCATCATGCTCTGTTTCTCTTAAATTTGTATATCCATAATTTTTAAACCCTAAATCATTTTTCTTTTGCTCTGCTTGTATTTTAGGTAAAACTATTTCATTGAAACTTTTTTTATCTTCATCGGTTGCTTCGCCTTTATTTATTTTATCTAATAAAGGTTTATACATATCTATTTCTGCATGATTTACTCCAAAAGATTTTTCTAATTCATGTTTTGAAATATCGTATTGTTGTATTTTTTTTTGAATTATAGATTGTTGTTCATCTTGTATTCTTTTTTGTTCATTTAAAATTGACCCTCTATTTTCTTCTATTGTTGGTTCTTCTGATGAAAACACATCTCCACTTGTTCTTTTTGGTTGTTGAGTTACACTCGGCATTGCCCTATGACTTTCAACAAATTGTTGTGCTTGTTGAGGATTGGTAAATCCTTGTGTAAATACATCGGGATTTTGAATAGGTTGAGGTGCGGATTGAAATAATGGTTTTGCGTTAGGGATAGCTTTTTTAAACCCATCTAATTCATGTATAGGAATATCCAAAGTGTCTTTACCAACAAGAAACGATTGAACTTCTTGTGCATTAGGTACAGCTTTTAAAAAACCATCTACTTCATTCAATGGAATATCTAATACTTTTCCATCTACTTTATATGATTTAACATCTGCCATTATTTTCTTGTGTATTTATTTTTGTAATAATCAGCATCATTAGTCCCTTGTGTTGCAGCAGGTGTTACATTGCCGTTACTTGATTGCGATTGCATATTTGCATACCTTAAAGCATCTTCTTCGCTATTTATCCCATTTCTTTGCATTACACTTCTTACTTCGTTAAATGGCGTTAATGCTTGTTCCCCATCTATAATAGTCCCAACAAATACTCCATACTTATATGGTTTAAAATTTTTATTTGCAGAATAAAGAACTTTGCCATCTTTATCTACGGGTGCAACAATTATGTTATAATCTTTAGGAATTATTGCATCTGTGGATTCTGAATGTTGGCTTACATTTCTTGTTGTTTTTTTCTTTTCATCTACTACAATTTCTTTAGATGGCAAATACGAATATTTAACACTTACTTTTGTTGCAGATTTTAAAGGAGGTGCATTATATTGAATAATAGGAACATTTACTTCATTGCCACTTGTTGTGTATGTTTTTAAATTTGTAGAGATAGGTTCGCCAAATGTACCTTTTTCTCCATTTATTTTATTTTCCGCTAACATTCTTTTTGTTTCAGCATCGCTTTGTGCTATGTTAGCCATAATTTGTTTATATTCCCTATTGCTTGGGTCATCAAATCCCGATTCGTAATAATTGCCTCCATTGTAAAAATCTTGCGTTGATTTAAACAAAGCATCTTGTTGTGCTTTACTTAATCCTTGCAATCCTTCTTGTTGAATAAAATCTTGTCTTACTCTTTCAATTGGAATTTTCATAGGTTTATACCTATCTTTTTCATCTCTTAAATGCTGATATGTAGTTTGTGGATTAAACTTTCCTAATTTAATTGCCCCTTTAAATTGAGGCAATTTTTCCATTGTAGAATTAGGGTCGTTATAATTTTGTATATGAGTAAGATAATCAACTCCATTTTCATCAACAAGCGATGTTTTTCCTTCTGCAATTGCTTTTGCATGATTAAGCACTTGTTCTTTATTCCATGCACCTTGTATTAAAGATGGCGAATTTCTTAATTTATTTATAAAATTATATGCAGCCATTTTCCCTTCTCTGCTATTCCAAAATTTAGTAGCATCATATCCAAATTTTTTCAACCCTTCATCAATATATTCTTTTTTATATAAATCATGTTCTTGTTTTATTTTTTCTACATCTTTAGGTAGAAATCCTTGCAATGAATTTTGAATAGCCATTTCATTGTTGGCTAAGTTCATTTCTTGTGCTAAAGCATTATCTTGTTCTTGCTGCTTCATAGCACCAAGATTTTGTAGCCATTGCAGTTTTTGGTTTTCTGCATTAGCCATTTCGCCAAAGTTTTGTTTGACGTTAAGTGCGTTTAAAAATCCAAAATCTGCCATATTATTGTGCTGCTTTGTTTTTGTATGCTTGTATTAATGCTAAATATTCAGGGCTATTGTATAAATTGTTATATGTTGCAGCACTTTGAACATTTGTTAATCCCGTATTAGCTAAATTTGCTGCCGCTTCTTTATTCATTAAAGCATATTTCATAGCCCACTCTTGATTAGGTAAATTAAACAATTGTGTTTCAGTTCCTAATGCACTACCATAGTTTAATAAGTTTTGGCGTTTTAAACCTGCTTCTTCTGCCCTTGCTCTTAATTTAGCTTCGTTCATACCTCTACCTAATTCGCCTAATGTTGATTGTACTGCGGCACTATTACCTCCACTATACATTGCTGCTTTATTTAATCCTAAATCATAAGTCCCTTTAATATCTCTATCAATATAAGCACGTTCTTCTGGGGTATATCCTTGATTTGACATTTGTGCTAATCTACTTATGTAATTAGCATAAGCCGCAGGTTCAGTAATTGTAGGTATCTTTTTATTTACGTTAGATAAACCAATAGCTGTTTGTGCTATTCCTGGAATATAATTCCAATAGTTACCCATAGAATTACCACTTGTTGGGGCTGTTAAAGATGTATTACTCATAGGCATACTTGCATCACTTCCATACATTAATCCTGTACTCCAATTTGTATTAGTTGGTTGTTTTGTTAATCCATTTAATGTTTGTTGATTTGCCATAGGGTTATCTAAAGCCATTACATTTTGGCTAACTTGGTCATTTGCAACTATATTAGGCAAAAATGTAGATTGTTCTTGTAGTTGAATAGGTTGTGCAAAGTTACCATAAGCTAAATAATTATTCCAATTTATGTTATTATCTTCTTGTGGCATATAAGGCATCATTCCTCCTCCGCCAAACTCCATTTCTCCATGTTCCATTTTTGGAGTACCATTTTTTAATTGTGATTTTACAATCTTTAATAGTTTTTTATGGTCGTTGTTCTTAATAGCTTCTTTTAATTGTTCGGTATTTTCTTTACTGAATAAAAGCTCAGCACCTTCAACTCTAATTCCTGTATCTTGTCCTGTTTTAGCATGAACTAATGCAATATCGTTTCCGCTTCTATGTGAACCGCCAGGAATATAACCGCCATCTTTCATCTCTCTATTATTTCCAAAACTTCTTACTCCTTGCCCAACCCCCGATATTGCCATAGGAACTCCTACGTTTGGCAAACCTGCAATAGATAATCCAACACCTGCTGCTACTTGCGCTCCTGCTAATGCTTCTTGTAATTTTTGTTGATTAGCAAGTTTAACAGAATCTTGTAATTCTTGTGGTTCATCTTTAATAAATTGTTTGCTTAATAGATTTGACCCAACAGCAAATGCAGGTGTAAATGATGCAATTTTACCCCACGTATTTCTATTGCCTTCATCATTGTATCCTAACACCGACATTAATGTTTTTTCATTACCACTAAACTTTGGTGTTTGTGGTGCTGTATAATTTTGTATATTAGGTACGGTTGTATCGAATAGCATAGTTTTAAATTTTAAATGATGGTCGCCATATTGTTTCATGTGAAGTTATATTCACAACTTTATCACTTCCATCGTTTGTTATTGTAAATTTAAGTATCAAATCTTTATCTCTCATTCTTTGTGCTTGTCCTTTAGCCATTATTGGATAACGTAAAACTCCTTCTCTCCATATCGGTCTGTTATCTGCTGTTGGGTTATTTAACACAATAGTTTGAGGTGCAATATTCTGTGTACTTGCTACAACATTTGTAAGCAAAGATATACCACTTTCATTAACATTTAGTCTGCCATTGTCAAAATATTTTGTAAGCCCTAAATTTGGACTTGCGGCAAATTCTAATGTTGTAATTTTATTAGTACCAAAAAAATTACCTCTTATCCCTTCATCATGTAAATATAAAGCATTTAAAGAAAATTCTGACCCATTAGAGGGACTATAATTCATAAATACCCTACTTTTAAAAGGGAACATTATGTTGGGGTAAATATCAAAGAATGAAGTAAATTTATTCTCTATTTCGCTGTACTCTAATGTTGCTGCACTTGCTATTTTTTCTGATTTTACAAATGTATCTCCATTTTTTAGGTTATAAACTATATCACTAAAATTAATTAGAACACTATTGTTTTTATAATCAAAACATAAATTTATTCCACCTACTCCCGATTGTTCTGTTTCTATATCTATGATACCATCAATCCCACAAGCATTATCTACATAGTTGTATTCTTCATTTAATGAATATTGACCTACATTGTAAGTAGTTGCCCCAATTTTATATGTTGCAGGAATACCCCAATAGTATTTAAGGTTTTTGATAAAGTAATTATGTAATCCTACTGCATCTACAATATCATCTGCACCTGCTTGGCTGAATTTAAGAAATTTACCTTTGTAAGCATCTATCCAATATACAGCTTTTCCACTTTTGCAAAAAGCAAATTGTTGCTGCATACCAAATTCTTTATTTACGTAATCATACCCCTGCAATCCTAATCCTGTACCTGTACTTAAATCGCCTAATGTAGTTGCTACTAATGCCCTTTCTTCAAATCTTGCCCTATTAAATCCGCTTGTTTGAAATAAATAAAGTTCATTGAATAGCTTATCCATTCTTATTATTTCGCCATAACTACCATCTACATTATCATAATTTAGAGGATTAAATACCCTAAAACTATCTATTGTACTATTTACTATTTTTTTATCTGAATAGTAATGCAATGTAGGTTGATTATCTACTGCTACAAAAGCAGGTTTAGGATAAAATAATCTCCAATTATCTTCTGCTTGTAGTACTGAATTTATATCCCATTGTTCTAACACATTTGATAATGTTGTCATTATGATACCATTAGGAAAAGTAGTATTGCCCGATTTATCTCTTGTAGCTACTTTTGCTGATTGATTTCCATAGCGCATATCGCAGTTGTATTTGCTTTCACAAGGAAATACTAATATTCTTGCAGAGTTATCATCTGCTGTTGCATTTTCGTAAGGTATTAATCGGCAATAATCTACTAATGATAAATAACAATCGCCTCCAAAAACTTCTACTCCATTAAATATTATTCTATTGCTTCCATTTGTATTAGCCTCAATAACATTAGGAGTTAAAGCAACCATGTGCCCAATATTATTATAAATACGACCTTGCAATTCTGTTTCTGTTATTTCGGGTGGTTCTACCCCTAATTCATAATTTACTATTGGTATTGCAGGATATGTATAATTTGTTACACTTGTTTTTACATTGATTTGTGGCTGTGCAATATCATTACTTACAACAGCACTATATTGTGCTGTAAAAAATTGATAATTTGATAACCCATTATATCCATTTACTCCTAAATAAGATGTTGATGAAGGAGGAGGACTTGAAATTATTGATATATCTCCTATCCCATGATAGGTATTAGAAGCCATCGCACTATTGTAAAATCTTGATGAACCACTTGAGTTTGTATCAATTCTTTGTGTTTGATAATCTTTGCTTAATTTATGATAAGCACTTCCATTTACAATGTAATTATTTGTATCCCAAATATCATTATACGCTGCCCCTAATATATGTATTCTGCAATTATCATTATTTACTACAGCTAAACCATTATCAAATTCTTTATCG
>Ga0213917_1000122_pt1 | contig 18126 bp, 38 predicted proteins | sample McNCre117MG_FD_161051 | JGI IMG/M metagenome (GOLD analysis project Ga0213917, IMG submission 161051) | Freshwater microbial communities from McNutts Creek, Athens, Georgia, United States - 1-17 MG | ecosystem: Environmental > Aquatic > Freshwater > Creek | place: USA: Georgia | collected... | reverse complement strand
CTATGGCGATGGCTCTGGCGATGGCTATGGCGATGGCTCTGGCGATGGCTATGGCTATGGCGATGGCTATGGCGATGGCTCTGGCGATGGCTATGGCTATGGCGATGGCTATGGCGATGGCTCTGGCGATGGCTATGGCGATGGCTATGGCGATGGCTCTGGCTCTGGCTCTGGCTCTGGCGATGGCTAAGTAAAATACCTGCGCTTCCAAAAATTATGGTAGCGCAGGTACTAAACACAAACAACGAAAAGGAGAATTAGATGGAAATAATCGGGCTATCAGGATCAGATTACATTGCAAAAATTTCTCATAGCGAATTAGAGAAGCTCAATAATAAATATTATTCACGAGAAAACATAAAGAAGCTACAAATCGGTGAAAAAATGGATTTGGGTTCTGGGCATGATTTTACACGCGAAATAAAAAATGTTTGTAATGAAATGTTGAATGTCATGCAAGCATTTGATAGATCAAAGAAATTATTAACAGAATTTGCTATAATGGCAACTAAGATGCCAAAATTAAAGGAGAATGAAGATGAGTAAGCCATATCAAAATGTTGGGGAGATTTACAAGGCGTTAATTGACGGAAAAAAAATTTATCACATAAATGGAGATTTGGAAATTAAATTAAGCAGTGATGGCAATTTAGTTGATAAATACGGTAGAAGTTTTGCGGGTAGTTTTTTTGTGGGTAATTTTGTCCGACCTTCCGACTGGCAAGAATACGTAGAACCAGTAACGCTAGAAATGGCAATTGCTCATTACAAGAAAACTGGGTTTGGATTTATGCGGGAAAGAAAAGGAGTGGCGCCAATATATTGGTTTAATAGCGGAGGCATGCGCCCATCCCCTCATTTTACAGAGGAAGATATTTTTGCAACGGATTATATTTTATTAAACGAATAGGGCGGAATAATGGGATTGCGAGAAGAATTACTGTCATTCTGCCAAAAAGCAGAATTCAGCACGGTTGTGGATTTTGGGTTGGTCGATGACAAACAAAAAATTGTTGATAAATTGTTGGAGAATGAATTTAAAATCAAATCCATTGAAAAGATCGGCACATCACTTTTTAAGAATTTTTACAGAGTAAATGCAAAAAAACAGGGTGTAGAATTACAAATTCTATTTGAGATATATAACGTATAACACATAACGGAGAATAAAATGAGCAAAATTGGTCAGTTTGTTTTTGAAATGCAAGAAAAAGAAGAGCAAGAAAACGCTAATAGCCAATGCATACCGACTGAAGAAATTGTCGAGTTTAAGCATAGTAAGCAAGATTTAGAAACCTTACCATTTTGAGGAAATACCGTGGAAGAAAGCAAAAAATTGGGATTAGCTTTATTGCGGAAAGAATTTGATCCAAATCAGATAAGCAAATTGCCAAAACCATCAAAATCACAAACCGATGAGGTTAAAAGTGACTACAGAAAAGGCATTAGGTGCCAAATATGCGGAGGATGGCACCATAAAGATGTTGTCCACTTGGATTATGTTGGGCACGCCGCATTGACAAACAGGCTTTTGGATTGCGACGAATCATGGTTTTGGGAACCAGTTGCATTTGACCAACAAACAGGGCTTCCAAAGCTGGACAGTAATGGCGGGCTTTGGATTAGGCTAACAGTTTGTGGGGTTACTAGACTTGGGTACGGGCACCCTGACGGAAAGTCTGGCGGGGACGCGATCAAGGAATCGATTGGCGATGCTCTACGGAATGCGGCTATGAGGTTTGGTGCTGCGCTTGATTTGTGGCATAAAGGTGATCTGCATTTGCCGCAACCAGAAACAAAAACAACACAAGACAAGAAAATTGTTTTTCTAACAGTAGACCAGCAAACAGAATTATCAGATTTAATGACGCAAGCCAATGCAGATAAGGCAGGGCTTATGAAATATTTATCTGATTCGTTTTCGGTAGAAATAACGTCATTAGCTGAAACGCCGATTACTGCGTACAAACAGATAAAATCACTTCTTCTCCAAAAAATTGAAAAGGCAAAATCATGAGTTTATTTAACGTTGCAATCGAGCATCGCGCTCTTGTGGAAAAATTGTCTAATTTAGACTTAGATGAAGCAACATTTGCGGATACGCTTGAAGCGGAGTCATATCCGTTGGAAGTGAAAGCGCAGAATTGTGCTTATGTTATTAAAAACCATGAAATGTTAGAGAATGGCATTAAAAAACGTATTGATGAAATGCAGGAGCGACTTTCTTCTGTTAAAAAACGTAGAGAGGCATTAGAAAAATACGTTTTAACGTGCATGCAGATTGCAAAAGTGAAAGAAATTAGTTGCGCAGATTTTGAAATTTCCATCAAAAATAACCCGCCTTCCGTTGACGTGTACGAAGAAGCATTGTTGTCAGTAGATTACATGCGCACACCGGAACCAAAGCCGCCAGTTCCTGTGCCAGACAAAATGTTGATTAAGAAAGCTCTACAAGATGGTTTTGAAGTGCAAGGTGCACGCCTTGTTCAATCTCAACGATTAAATTTAAAATAAAACGCATGATGAAAACATCAACAGAGTTTTTGGATAACGCAAAGAAAATACAACAAGATCGGGCAAAACAATACGATAGCCCGCAAGGCGAGCGCAGCATGGCAAAGACTATTGCTGCGTTTAACACGATTACATCATGCACCTTAACAGAGGCAGAAGAATGGCTATTTATGCAACTTCTAAAGGATGTGCGTCAGTGGCAAACAAAAAATTATCACGAAGACAGCGCATTAGATTCTGTAAGTTATGCAGCTTTAAAAGCGGAAGAATTAAGTGCTTAATATTTAAGTTAATTACTAAGGAATAACATGCCTAAAAAAATACACAAAATCCTCTACACCGAGATGTTTTTCAGTTTTGAAGGTGTGCGTGCTGTAAAAATTTACCCTGACCCAATAATGCGTCACATTAGGTGCGTTGACGTTGAAACAGGGGAGAAAGATTTTATCGCGCCTGAACATCTTTACGAGGACGTTGAACTAAAGAAAGCACCCAACAAGGTGACGCGTGAGTTTATGCGTGGTGTGAAATTTGGCAAAACGTGGAAAATTAAAACGAAATATCCTGTATTTACTCCTGATGATTGCGTATGGTTTCGCAGATTTGACCTTGCAAAAAGATATGCTTACCAAGCGTATAGAAAAACTTTGCGGAAAATTGGCTATGAAAAAGAGCGGGACAAAGACCCAGACTTCACGGAGCAACTTGATAAAATTGCAAATGAATTAAAAATTTCTATAAATATAAGGAATAAGAAAAATATATCTGGTGAAAAAGTTTATATTGTAAAAAAAATTTTAGATGAATATTATGCTGTTTTTGCAAAAAACAGAAGATGGGTTTGTATCCGCGGAAAGCAAAAAAATAATGGCGAAATTCGGCTAATTGAACGAAAAACACGAAAAGATAATTTTTGGGTTTTGGTTGAAAGAAAGCAAAATTAGGCGTATAAAAGAAGTGTAGTCCCCATCGAAGTTAACAGGAGATCATAATGACCGCTACAACGAAAGAAGCAGTGCGTGAATATATGAATCAACGCACCAAGGAACGCAAACAACCGCCAAGCCAGAAAGAAGTGCGCCGGATGCTAGGATGGGAACTTTGTGAGATGCAAAGGGAAAAGAACGAGCAGATTGTTTTTAGGATCGATGATGACAACTGAAATGACGCTACAACAAGCAATGGACATGGCTAATTCAGTGCATGCAAGCAAGCAGGAAAAAGTGCTTGTTGATGCAATTGAAAATCTGCAATGTTGCTTGCAACAAAGAGAAAATCATATTGATAGACTGCAAAATTTATTAGGAAAGTTTGGGAATGTTGTAATTAAGCAGGAATAACCGTTGCGCGAATTTTGAAGGCGTAATATAATCGCAGTTATGCCACTTAGACATAAAGAGGTAAAATGAAACCAGCAAAAAAAGACAAAAGAAAACGCTATAACCTGCGATTTGAGGATGGTATGCGGGAAGAATTAACGCGCATGGCTAAAGCCAACGATCGCAAGTTATCTGAAGAAATTATTCACTTACTTAAAATTGCAATGGGATTAAAAAGATGAGGCTAAGCAAACAACTAGAAGCAGCATTTTTATGGCTAAAAACAATTTTAAAGTCTAAGGAGGAGAAATGCAAAAAATACGACCTATACAAATAGGGAAAGATTATGCAATTAAAGGCGAACAAGTAAAAGCTGTGGTGATTCTTCAGCTAGGCTCTAAATTTAATAACTTACAGCAGATTACTTTTGAGGGGGCGGAAAGCGTTACGTTACCAATCAATGGGCTGACGGATCAATTTATAGGATTAATGAACAATGAAACTAAGCGAACAACTTAAGGCAGCATTTACTCTGATTGATAGAGAAGATAAGTGGTGTCAGGGTGAGTATGCAAGAGATAAAGATGGGAATTATATTCCAGAAGGAGATAAAAACGCATGCAAATATTGCAGTTTAGGTGCGATCCGAAATGCGCAAGAAATTGATAATATTAGCGTTCATAGTAATTTTATTAGGCTTTCTGCAATACGCTTAATTGACAAATTCAACGACAATCACACATATGCCGAAGTCCGCGAAGTATGGCTAAAAGCAATTGCAAAGGCTAAGGAAGAAGAGAAATGATTACTAAAACATACGACGACATCCACCCTATTATTGTTTACCGTGTTGATTCTCCGTTGAGGCATGAATTTGAAGAATATGTCCGAAGCGAATATCCGCCTTCTTGTGCCGAATTTAATTTGAAAAAAGATAGTAAAGGCAATTATATTGAAACCAATATTTATTACAGTTGGGTAGGCTACCACGACCGCGCATTACAGGAAAACCTTAAATTAAGGGATGCGCCAGTCTTGCGCGAATTGAGTGATGAAGCTATTGATGTTCAAGCATCAATATTAGCGGAATATTTCTTCGATCACCCTCAAATTGGTTACCCATATAACCTACTAGATAAGTCAAGTCGTAACATATTGAGGAATGCTGTAAAAGGTATTCTATATGCAGCAAAGAGGAAGCCATGATTAAAGAACGTCCTATTATATTCAACGCTGAAATGGTCATTGCTATTTTAGCGAGGCGGAAAACGCAAACGAGGCGCGTTTTAAATCCGCAGCCAAGTATTGATATATCGGGTAATTTTGTTTGGAGAGGGATGAATTTTGGGAAGGATTCTTACGGTAAACCAAAATCTGACACGCTAGCATCTCAACTCCTGTCAAGCAAAACAAAAAAAGTTTTATGCCCTTTTGGAAAAATTGGCGATCATTTGTGGGTGCGGGAAACATTTCGCAAAATTGACGGTCAGACGCAGCCGTGGATTGCAACTGATTACCGAGCAAATTATAAAAACGGCGAACGACTTGGTGACTTTTTGCAAGCTAAAAAATGGACGCCATCAATCCACATGCCGCGATTGGCAAGCCGAATAACGCTCGAAATAACAGGCGTAAGCATTCAACGATTGAATGATATTAGTCGTGGTTATTGCATGGCGGAGGGTTGCCCGTTTCCGAATATGGCAGACGGAGATAATCCAAAAGACTGGTACCGCGATCTATGGGAATCAATTAACGGTAAAGGCTCGTGGGAATTAAACCCATGGGTATGGAAAATCGAATTTAAAGTTTTGGAGGTGAAGCCATGAAAGCACTTGAGATAGCGAAAGCATTTATTACTGAAATTGCCAACAATAAAGAAACATATTATTGCGATGCTGAAGATACGTTGAAAGAAATTGAAGCCGCTGAAAAATCCGGTGCAGCACTATCGCAAGCAAAGCTAACTGTGCCTGAAGGTTTTGTATTGGTTCCGATTAAAAAAAAAGGTGAACAGTGGTTTTGGGAAGAAGGAAAAGAAAGAAAAATTACTGTGGAGGATGCTTTTTTAATGATGCCACAACCACAAGAAAATCCAGTGATGCAGGATGTTTATGAAAAACTGAAAAAAGATGCGGCTCGTTACCGATATTTACGTGAACTTGATGGCGGTTCGATTTATAAATTACTGGGTGATTATGACGGGATGCACGGAGAAGTAATGGATTCCGCTATTGATGCATCCATAAATTCATCACAGCAGCAAGAATGAAATCAATAATAAGTGTTGAATACAAGTGTGAAATTTGTGGCGGGGGGTATGCAGACGTTAGGCATGCGCTGCTATGCGAATCTCAACTGATTGAGCCTTGTCCTGTAAAAATAGGCGATGTTGTTCGTGTAAAGAACAGGTACGAAACTGTTGAAGATAGGGTGGTTGCAATAAATATTGGGCAATCTTCAATGCAGTCTGCGCTTAGAGGCTACAAAGAAAATGGGATGGCACCGATATTTTTTGAAGACAACACATCGAATCTTCATGAGTGGCAAGTCACCACAGAAAAAGAGCATGTATTTTGCAAAGACGGCTATCCATCATATTCAACGTTTCCCATTCATCATTTAGACATTGAGTTCTTGGAAAATAATAAAAGAAAATTGAAAGTATCCGATCTATATTCTGCAAATCATATTGCAGCAACAAAACAGTGGCTTGCTCTTAAAAAGAAAGAAAACCGACCAACATTTGAAGAATTTATGAAATTGCAATTCGGGAATAATGATTGATTTTTATCATATAAAAAGGATAAACAATGGAAGAGAAAATAATCCGTAATGTTGGAGGCGGCGTAAAATATTTTCAGAGTTTCTGCTCCGATCGAGAATTAGCAGAATATTTAATTTATGGAGGAATTGCTTTATGCACTTCTAGTTTTAATTTTGCTCTATACAAAGATGGGAAATTATCATCTTTATCTGTGAACCATAAATTTGCGTATTTCAAGTTCGAAGATGGCAGGTATTGTGATTTTTTGAAATTTTCAAAATTAGAAAAGCCACTATTAGCCTATAAAGATTTGGTATGCCATAGTAGTACGCCTAATTTTGCAAAAACAAATATCTGTATCAATGATCTTTTCCCCAAAGAGGGCGATTATTGCCCTGTTATTTTCAGAAATACAAAAAGATTTATAAACAATTCCCCTGTTGTTAGATTAAATATCCCATACAACTACCCAAACATCATATCCGATGGAAGGTTCTTAACAAATGAAGAATTAGTAGTGTTATTGAATAATATTAGGAAGTGCGCCCCTATTCCTAAAAGTCATATCTTGCAGACGTAAAATATAAATTGCACATAAAAACAACAATTTTTTAGCGTAATCATGCTATTATTATGGTTTTTGGAAAGGGTGAAAATGAGTGATTCATACCAAGCTATTTATGATGCCGTAAGAAGCAGAATTTCAAGTGGGAATATAGCGGATGCCTTGCAAGATTTTTTAAGGGAGTCTTTTGATATATCTCAAGAAAAACAGCAAATATTCGAAGATTTTTCCACGTCAGCCGCAGAACAACAAAGACCATTTGCCCTACTAAAACCGTCTATATCAATAGACGGAAATAAGTGGTGCGCTTTGTATGGAGAAAATTTACAAGATGGCGTGGCTGGATTTGGCGACACGCCAGAAAGCGCAGCTAGGGATTTTGATAACTCTTGGTATAACATGAAGGCAAAAAAATGACTAAAGACCATGAATTTGTTTCTACTGAGCTGATAAAAATGGAGCCGCAGGGGGAATGCTGGAGAAAAATATCAAAGCATTCTGGGGTTGCATACGGAACCATTGCAACAATAGCGCGGCGAACAACAAAGAATCCCGGATGCGAGACGATTGAATCTCTCAAGAACGCGATTATTGAATTGAAATTAAACAAGGAATAAATATGGCAAACGATCTTAATCAGTGTAATTTTATTGGCAATCTTGGTAAAGATGTTGAATGTAGGTTTATGCCTAGTGGCGATGCAATTGCTAATTTTCCTATAGCAGTTGGTTCAACATGGAAAGATAAAAGTGGAGTAAAGCAAGATGCAACAGAATGGGTGAATATTACCGTCTTTGGGAAACTTGCGGAAATTTGTAGAGAGCACCTTAAAAAAGGATCAAAAGTGTTTATTTCTGGCAGAATGAAAACGGAAAAATACACTGACAAGGAAGGAATTGAGCGGTATTCCACAAAAATCATTGCAGATAGGATGCAAATGCTAGACGGAAAGCCACGCGGCGATGAGCAATCAGCACCGCAGCAACGTAGTCAATCTGTGTCACGTAGTCAGTCTGCAAATACTGCTGCGCGTCCTGCGCCGAATTTTTCAGATTTGGATGATTTTAGCGGCGACGTCCCGTTCTAGTATATTTAACAACATTCAAGGATAGAGAATGAGCAAAGAACTTACAACAGTATATCTCACTGCTTATGCTTTGACAAAAGGCATCCAAAAAGTAACGGGCGTGATCAATGTATCTGGTTATTTAAAAGTAGAAGGTTATGGTGTTTTTTTGATGACACACTATGGTGTAAAACCAAAAAAACAGCACTAGCCCGCGCTGAGGAAATGCGCCAGAAAAAAATTCAGTCACTGAAGAAGCAGCTTGCAAAAATGGAAAATTTAACTTTTACGATTGAGGAATAGCATGCGGGAAGAAGAGCGTATAACCGCTTACATTACTGAAAATGTTTTGGCTGAAGGTGTTATGAAAGTAACAGGTGAGCAATTTGGTGGTGACTTCCAAATTTATGGCGAATGCAGGTTGATTGAAAAAGGAGATTGGCATGTTACACAAGAATCTGCGCTAGCTAAGGCAGAACAAATGCGCCAAGATAAAATTAAGTCGCTTGAAAAAAGTTTAGAAAAGATGAAACGATTAACTTTTAAAATTGAGGAATAAAATGACAAACAAAACATATTCAACCACAGTGGTTTGGACGGCATTATCAATAATTGCAATTTTGCTTGCTGGATGGATTGTAAACATTTACGCATTGGCGCAATCAACATCGTTAAGTGGCATGGTAGTTTTGCGTGCTATTGGTATTTTTGTTGCGCCGCTTGGCTCGTTTCTTGGGCTTGGTTATTTATTTTAATGGTGAAAAATGTACATTCAAAAAGAATGGGTTACCAACAACAGGGTTTTTGAAAAAAGAGGGCGGAAAATACTTTCTAAACTACTGTGCACAGATGATTTTGGCAATTTGACGTATGTCAGTTTTTGGTCAAAAAAAATTGTTAGCCCTGCTGATGATTCTATATTGCTTGGTGCCGTTGTTCCGCAAGTTAGTAGTACATTTTTATGCGCGCCAGAGGACAAGCAAAAAAGAATTGAAAGCGTCAAAATTTTTAACGAATATGAAGCAAACTGCAATACCTGCAAACACCTTGAAAGAGTGCCACACGAAAAGCGTCACGGGTCATCACCTCTTCAAGGAAGATGTAAGAAGTTTAAAAACCCAGAACATGTAACAAAGCATGGTGCATATCTTGAAAATGGGATTATTCGATTCTGGGCAGAAGATTATATGGGGATGCCTTGCCATGAAATGCGTGGCACTGATTGCAAAAAAGAGACAGGATAATATTTTCTTCTTGAACTATTTTTTTAGCGTGGTATAATCAGTTTCTTAAACATGAAGGAAAAGATGAGTAAGCCAGTTATCCACGGTATTTGCCAACTCTACAGACTGGATACGGGACGGAATAACTGACTTCATTATTGTAGCATATTAGAAAAATGGAGAAATCATGACATTTCAAAAACAAACTTATATCAACACAGTGACAGCGGACTATCGCTCATGGACTGGCGCAATTGAAGATCAAATGCAAGCGGGAAGCTGTACGGGTTTTGCTGTGACCAACATTGTAGAACTGTACGTGGACAGGCTAACAGGCATTAAAGTGGATTTGTCCGCAATGGAAAATTACTATTCCAGCCGTTCATTGTTTGGAGGGCAGAATAACGATGGCGGATCGTTTGTAAAGTTTGCATTGCAAGCTGGCGAGAAAGGGTTTTTAAACGAATCGCAATGGTCATCAACAGATATGGAACATATCAACATTGCTCCTGATAAAGCTTTGTATGACCATGCACCTGATATTAAAATCACTTCGTGGGAAAAGCTCGATTTTAATCCTGATTCTGCCTCGGAAAGAATGTGGATGACAAAATTTGCATTGCAAGCAGGATATAACCCAATCCTTGAAGCTGATGTCGATGTGAAGTTCATGCACGAAACCCGCCAGATTGCTGACCAAATTTGGAATAATCCGTCTTTATCCACAACAGGTCAGTATGCAGAATACGGACGGCATGCAGTTGCCGCAGAGGCTTGGATTAGTGGTCATACAGTGATTGAAAATCAATGGAAATTTGCAGATGGCAAATTGTGGGGTGACAAAGGCTTTGGCATTCTTGATCCAATGTCATCAACTGATTCTGCTTACATTATCACTGGGATGCAAATCAACGGGAAACAGTACGACATGCACTACACTGATTCGCGTGTATGGGTTAATAAGTTCTATGTTTCGTTGTTCAATCGCTCTGCGGAAGTGTCTGGCATGGATTATTGGACGCATTTGATTGATTCTGGCGAATCATTGTCTGGAGTAGTAAAATCAATGGTTAATTGCGACAAAGTGGAATCAATTTATCCACATACTTCTGAAGCATCGGAACTTGTGAAAACGTTTTATCATAACGTTTTAGGTCGTGAGCCTGATGTGGAAGGGTTGCAACATTGGGTAAATGATCTTCATAATAAGTCGTTTGGCGAGTGTGTTGTGGATATTATTAACGCTACGATGGATTATTCTGGAACTGATGCAGGCGGATTGAGTTCACAAAGCCTGTTCATGAATAAACTGGCTGTCAGCACGTATAATTCGATTATTTGCGCAGACAACAATGTGCAAATTGCCGAAAATTTGCTTGATAACGTTACTGCTGACGTAAATTCTGTGAATGTCGCAGAGGCGCATTTACAACAACAACTTTATGATTTTGGGTGGGGGTAATTATGGATTATGCTGAAATAAAAAAAGTGGCTGAATTAGCATTAAAAGAAAAAATTGATGTCCAAGTACACCCTTTAGATTTGCTTACGCTCGTTGCTAGAATTGAGGAGTTTCAAGAATACATCTCGTCTAAGGAACGCGAAATAGTGTTTCAATGCGAAAAATTAGCAGAGTTTGCAAAAAAATATGATGCGGCAGAAAGTAAAAAATTAGTTTGTTGATTGCGTTTTTGTGCTATAATTTTGGCTTGATAACTAAAGGAGAAAAAAATGTTAGCAAGTTTATTTGGGCTTGATTTTGATAGGGCAAAAGTCAGTAATTTAATTAAAAAAATGGAAAATCTTATCGAAATTGAGAAACAAAAAAGAATCAATGCTGTTTATATTTTAGATAATTTGTTAACTTATGATTGCCAAGGTTTAAGTAAAACGCAAAAAGACAAATTATTTTCAATACTTAATTTAATAGCGCCATAATTGTAAAGGAAAACGTAAAGGCACTCCGCGTAAGAGAGTGCCAACAAGTGAGGATCAGCACGGAAGGACGTGCTAGCAGTGGTGCAGCCTCGTGCTGCTAGTTAGTGATACACCAAACGGCAGTCTACAAAGAGCGCAAGCGACGGTTTGTGAGTTCGTAGTCAAACGAGGTGCGGATGTTTTACTAAATAGCTGGAATCAAGCCCAGCATCCTCACTTGTTATTTGTCCGTTATCTTAAGTAAGAAGACAAGGTAGAACGGTGTAACAGGTTCGATACCTGCCCAGAGGAAAGCAATTTCTTTTGTGTAATCCGAAGCAAATAACACGTAACCCGTTCGCGTAAGTGACGTGGATATACTGGCTGCAATAACTGAATTTAAAAACACCATGCGCCGCTAGCTTAAGGGTAAAGTAGTGAACTCATAATTCATTGAGTATAGGTTCAAGTCCTATGCGGCGCACCAACAAACGACAAGGAGGGATTAAAATGAGTGATTGGGTTTTATTTGATGAACCTAAAGTAAATCTTGTGAAGGCATTACAATACGTCTGCGAAGGAGGCTACGGGTTTGAACGGTGTAATGGCAGCTCTGAGATAGTAAGGTGGATACGCAGTGATAAAAAAGGTTTTCCTACAAGTGAATTACATTTCTCTGCTGAGGATGTTATGGCGGAGGATTATGTTCTGCTAGATCAAGAAGAGACATTTTACTTGAAAGGTAGAATATCTGTGCTAAAGAAAGAGGTAGATTACTTGAAAGGTAAAATTTCCGATTTAGAGGACACTATACGCGATTTAAGGAGTAATTAAATATTATGGCAGATGACTATGTTCTTGAGCTAATAAGCGCACTACTGCGTGCCACAATGTAGGGACTGACCGCCCTAAGCGGTTATTTCTAAATTCTAAAGTATTCCATGTCCACTTACCCAATAACAGAAGAAACATATCCTGCCGCGATGGAAACAGTTTTAAAGCAAATGGATACACTAACAATGATAGATGATGAATTTCAAAAACTTGTTTCCGAAATTGCTGATTACGAAGAAAAATGGCGTTTAAAAATTGCGGCAGAGTTTCGTCAAAAAATGAAGCCTGGGCGAATAGCAGAATAATTTGATGTATTCGGAATTTCCGAATAGTTGTTGATAATTAAAAGAGGGGCGCATGTATTCAGCCTTGGCAGTTGCAAACGCATTTATTGAAGCATCGAAGCAAAAAAGGCTTCGGAAGCTAATGCCGATGAAGCTGAACAGATTGATGTTTTTTGCGCAGGTCGCTAGCTTACAAACGCATGATTGCGCATTGTTTGATGACTTCTTCTGTTGGTGGGAAACAGGCGTGGTGATACCTTCTATTTTCCACAAGTTTGAGTTTTACCGAGATAGAAAAATAAAAGCGTATGGCAGTAGCATAATATATAACAACGGAATGTTTATAAGCAACACGCCATTTATGCAAAAATACGATCTTGAAAGCTGGAAGATTATTGATGAGATTGTCAGGAAATATGAGCACCACTCTGGCAATGAAATGGCACGACTTATACCGATTGGGAAAAGAGACGGTGAGCCGATCACTAATGCAGAATTGTTAAATATAAGAAGCAAAACTAAGGAGCTTATTCAAAACTAAGGAGCAAAACACAGGAGCTATTTTATAGCCATGTGAATTATTTATTATCTTTCACAGCATCAACCAGCGCATTCAATTGCCTGATTGCTGCATCACCTTCTGCGGCGATGTCGATAAGAGATTGAGCAGTCGTTGCGTCAAGTTCAGTTCGTGCTTCTGTAGCAGTTCCTTCGGAATTTCCGGCGGCTTCGGGCATGGTGCTTCCAGTACACGCAACGGCGGGGATTGACAGCCTGACAGTGCCATTGCGCACATTAGCGCGCAGAGTTTTAATTTCAGCTTGCGCATGATCTTCTCCTTGTTTGAATTGTGCTTCAATGAGTGTTAAACGGCTTGCGGCGGCTTTTTCTTTCTCGGCTACATACTTGCGCATATCGGATAACTTTTGCTCTGCTGCCGCGTTTGCGGTTACTTCCCGTATTTCCCATTTCTGTGCCTCTGCATGCCGACCGTGTAGTTCGCATCCAAAGCATAAGCCGATTACAGCAAGGAGTAAATATCCGCGTGGCGGGATTAGCTTCAGCATTTCAATCATCATTTTTCCTCAAGTGGCTTGTCAGTTTTAAAACGAAGAATGATATTCACCACCACCACGGAAAGCCCTACCCATTTGTAAACATCCGAAGGAAGATATTGCTGTAGCTCTGGCAAATAATCATGCGCTGATTGAAACATGGGGAACGCCGCCAATAAAATGCCGTTAAACCAAACAACGAACGAACGGCGCGCGCCACGTAGTTTTTTCATCATCACTCTTCTCTTACAAATTCAACCTGCTCAAACATAACTACTTGCTTTAATGCCTCTAATTCTCCAATTAAAGAAAATAATTGACCATCCGGCGCAGAAAACAATCTTCCTCCTCCATCTTTTATTGAAAATGTTGCAGCAAAATGCTGTATTTCTCCATTTTTATATTTAGACAATAAATCTTCAAGAAATTGGACAGCTCCTTTATGAGGAGAAAATACTTCATCTTCTTTTTTTTTAAATTCAACTATTTTCATGACACGCCTTTCGTGTACGTTGTGCTGCTTCCGTTAAAATGTGCCGTCAAAACTTCTTTTCGCGCCGCTGGTGCAAAACTGATATGCACCCATGTGCCCTCTTGTATACATTGATCGAACAAAAGTTCCGATGCTGCGATTTTTTTTACAATTTCCAATGGCGTACCGAATTGTGGGCAAACAAAATCAGCCGCCCATCCTTGCATGTGCGCACTATCCTTTGCCCCGCCAATCAATTTATTCAGCTCTTTGCAACGGTACCCGCTAGTGATATGCATTGGTGCGCCAAGAATGCTGCGGACGCCTTCAAGGTGCCCGATAAGCCTATTTAAATTCACTAGTGCTTCTGCGCTAGGGGTATTATCAATCCGCTTGCGTAGTGCTGTATCGCTGTGAATTAGCTCGGCAATGGTAAAATTCATTTGTCATTTGCCCGTCGATTTTGGCTTCTGTCGTCCATTTGTGTTTGTCTTTTGAGAATTGGACTTTGCAAATCTGGCGATTCCACTTTAATAGGGGTTTTTGATAAAAATTGCAATTGCATAACAATTTGAGTGAAAAATTGCTCTGTTCTTTTTAGTGTTTCGAGAATCTCAATTCGCGTAATTGTTTGCGTTTCTAACTGGGAAAGTCTATCATTTTGACGTTCAAGCCGATCTTCAAATTTCTCAAACAAATCCTTGTTTGTCATTCTATCGCTAACGATCTCTTTCATAAAATTTTCGATCGTTATCCATCTTTGATGGGTTTGTGTTTCCAATTGCGAAAGCCTGTCGTTTTGTATTTCTAAACGACCTTCAAACTTCTCAAGCAAGTTTTTATTTAAAATTCTATCATCTTCTGTTCCTTTTATAAAAGTCTCAATAGCAATCCATCTTTCATGCCCTGCTGTAACTGTCCGAATAAGGTTCCACATAAATGCACAAAGGGCAATAAGCCCGCCACCCAAAAGGCTTAATGCCGTAAGAATCTCGGAAAAGGTTAACGCAATGGTCATCACAATCTCACTATCGCCGATTTTTTGTAATTACATTGGAATAGGTCATTTGGTGTAACGCGCTTTTTCTCGGCAGGATCAAGCACCCAATTTCCCCCAACACCTAACATCATAAAAACAAATTCTGAACACCACCATTTGCTATCGTCCGCCCAATCGTCGCTAGATAACAATGGCAATCCTAAAGCACCTGCAAAATCATACTTCTTGCCTTCCATTTGTTGCGCCCATGCGATAGAATCCTGTAAGCTAGCGACAGGAACATTCATATCGCGATAGGCTTTCACGCCGTGTATCGCAACATCAACAGTAACCTTCCGAACCCCAGAACGCGGGCGGAGAATATTCCCATCTTGAAAGTATAACATGGTTGCTTCATAAGCCATATTGTCAACTATTGCAATTACGTGCGACCAATCCCGAGAACCGCCTAATCGCGCAACCGCTAAACTCACGGGGTTATACGGCCATTTCGTCGTGAAGCGAAGTGTGATAGTGTCCATTATCCGAATACCTCTTTTATTGCGTCAAGATAAGTATTTCCACGTTCTACAGTTGGCTCAACATAACTTCCTTCTCCAAGCTCATTCCATGCGCATATAAGCCCCATTTTAAGAGAAACATCAGGGAACGTATCCATATATGATTTTGCTGCGAGCATGTGATTTTTAAAAGATGATGCAGTACTTTGGCATTGATCGTGCAACGGATCGCCAGCCCATCCACCCCATGGGGTTTTATCCCATCCCGCAGTCATAGGCGTAATATATGGCATTGTTGCTGTTGTAAAAATACGATTCCAAATTACTCTGTACCCTTCATCAAGCTCTTGATAAGAATGTGCAAGTGTATTTAATGAGTTATAATGGAAATTATAAATTGAAAGTGCAGAACAGCCTGCTGTTGTATAATATGGGTTACTTGATACAGCAGAACCTACAAATTTAACGCCGCCTAATCCTGCGTTAAATACTCTTTGGTTTGCGCGATCAAATAATTGCTTTACAGTATACCCAAACAACGTTGCTGCTTGCTCTAAATCTTCAATACTGAAAACCATTACTAAAGGAACGCCATCAATTTTTTTGTAATATGACTTACTAAAATATCGGCTAATCCAATTGTCCACCATGTTGTCAAAATCAACTAATGATGTTGGCGCGGTTCCGTGATTTGCCCAAAACAAAAGAAATTTCATATCCCCACGGTTTGTTGCTTGGAATAAAGCATCGGACGCATGGTATAAAAATTCTTGACCATTATCCCAGTAATAATCCATTGCCATCCATTTAATTCCAGCATATTGCATTTGCGCAAGCTGCGTTTCCATAACAGAAACTTGCCCTTCTGCATAATAACCTTGCACTGGCTGCCTATTTGGTGCTAATGTTTGGATTGGAACCCAAGGGAGAGCACTTGGCGCGCCGGGTGCATTATTTTTCCACCCGGGGAAATAAATCACGCCAATGTCATACGCGCTAGAAGACGCGCCATTGCTTGGCAATACAACGCCAGACGATCCAGTTGATTTCATCATGCCGAAATTTCCAATTTTTCTACTGTATGGTGGTAAGTTTTTTTCCGTTGCCTCGACCCCCTTAATAGTCGAAACTGACATATTATAACTTCCCAGCAGATTGAAGTACTGACATTGTGACACTACCAGATGTATACGCGGTTACATTAAGCCGCATTGCCAAAATTGGGAAAGCATAATTCCCATCTGAATTTGCCGTTTTTGATGTAACATCAGGGTGGTCAAACCATGTTGGCGTAACCAATTGGTTTTGGACATCATCAAATGTATGTTGCACTTTATAAGTTAGTGTTCCAGTAACTACGCAACCAAAGCCAACCTGGAAAGATGATGCTCTAAAATCTAATGGAAGTGGCGCGCTAGTTGTGGCTGAAGAAACTGTAACTTGTTGAGCTGGCATTTTATTTCCTTTGTAAATTTTTACAATTTAAACACTTATTAACATAATGACGACATTTTTTAATCAGATGTAAAATATGGCGATACATCAGAACCAATATACGGAGCAGACTTATTTAATAAGTTTGACAATGCTCCTGCTGAATCAGGTCGAGCAGTTAATGCTTTTGATGTTAGGAACTGCCCAAGTTTAGTGTATGGCAATATTGATGCAGCCCCAGTTGCTGCGAGGAATGGGTTCACAGAGCCCAAGCCAATTGCATTTAACCCAGCACCTGAACCAATACTAGCCAGCCCGCCTAGCATCATTCTCCCCGCTGTCCCACTATCAGGATAGTTAGAGCCAAGAACATTTTTCCCTGATTCTGATAAATCTTGCATTAAAGCATTGCCAGAGCCAAAAGCAGATTTCCCAATTGAATTATCTTGATTGCGAACAGAGTTTTGTAATTGTGCTGGAGTAAATATCCCGCCATCAGCACCTAATTTTGTTGATGCGTCACGAATTCTTGCATAATTAGCGTATCCTTTATCAATTGCATCTAATTGTTGTAAATATTCTGGGTTAGAGCGTTTCAATACTCCTCTAGCTGAAGATAGTGCTTCATCTAAAGCAGAACCTAAAATTCGTTGATCTGGGTCTGTTGAACCATTATATCCTTTAATTTTTTTACTTAATGATTCTTTCATTTGTTGAAAATTTTTTCCATCCATTGTTCCTTTATTTGTCATCCTAGAGAAAACATCATTTTTTAATATGTTTTGAAATTGTTCTGAAATTTCTGGCGGAATATTGCCATTGTTTACCATGTTAATTAAATTAGATGTTTCTGCTGAAAATTGCGGGTCTGCTTTAAATTGTAAATTAGGGAGTAAATCATCATACGCCTTTCCTAATTTATTTTTCATGTCATAAAATCCTTCTCTTCCAATTCCTGAAGATTTTTGCCCAATATGGTTTAATGCTCTATTTTGTGCTGCTGTATTAAATTGTTCAATTGATCGACGTTGAGCATTTTTAATAAAATCACCAACTAAAGGGATACTTGTTGCCTTATCTTCAGTTGTTTTAAATGCCCCCCCTAAAATTTGACCGATTGTTGGAGTAACACCTTCGTTAATTAGTTTTTCTACATCACTAGAAGTTTGTGGACTA
>Ga0213917_1000121_pt1 | contig 18311 bp, 36 predicted proteins | sample McNCre117MG_FD_161051 | JGI IMG/M metagenome (GOLD analysis project Ga0213917, IMG submission 161051) | Freshwater microbial communities from McNutts Creek, Athens, Georgia, United States - 1-17 MG | ecosystem: Environmental > Aquatic > Freshwater > Creek | place: USA: Georgia | collected... | reverse complement strand
TGGGGTCCTACGTCGGAAGCGGCAGCCGGTATGCATATACAGAAAGACTTGAAACCGTCCACGGCAAAACTGCATAGCTACGGTCCAAAGAAACCCCGCCGTGGCGAGCGGGGTTTCCGTGCGTCGCGTGGTGAGCGCGACATGAGAGGGGAGGTTTACGGTCGGGCGCGAGGGTGGGAAACCCGCCTAGCCGTCGCCTCTCAAGTGTTCGACGGTTCTAGCGCTTTTTTCACGTCGTCAATATGCAAACATTCTTTCAAATTTGGCGATGGATCACTTGACGACGTTACAGCAATTCTCCCGTTGCAATAGTCGTTGCCCGCTTGAGCGTCATAAAGAATGCCGACAAACGGAGCGCCGAAAGATGGAATACACATCACCTTATCGCCGTTATGCGCTTCGCGTCCATTTTTATAGTGCATTTATACCCTCTCAAAATATCTTGAACGGGAGGCGCGTCTTGCTCACGCCTTCGACCGCTCTATACGTTCCGCCGATCACATTCTGCGCCAGCTTGGTTTCCTTTCGGACGTTTGCCGCGCCTTTCTTGACGCGTCTATAGTTGCCCTTCACGATCTGGTATGCCGAGCGAACCTTGCCGACTTTCTTAGTCATCTGGGTTCCTGGCGGGATAAGCTTTAGCGCTGGGTCGCGGGCTGATAGGGCGCTTAGGCGTTTCCGTTTCAATGTCGATACTAACCCCAACTCCTTAATGAAATACTAACGCCAACGCAAGCCCGACGCATCCGACGAATACAGCGCCTTCAACGGTCGCACGCTGCCAGAAAGGAATGCGACGCCGCCCATACTCTGACGAAAATTGCAGCTTACGCGCATCAGGCAAAGCGTCGCCGTCGTCGACCGGCACAAGATAGTAAACCACAACGCCACCCCAAACCAAAACGATAGCAGTGTACAACAGAAAACTAAACACGTTCATTTTTTCGCCTTCCATTCCCCGCACCAGCTATCTTCTCTAACGCTAGGAAATGACCCAAACTTGCCATACGCCAAACTTGGCGCATCATCGCCCGACGTTACAGGCGGAAACCGGTGGCAAGTTCCGCATTGTGTGTATTCGTTAAACTTGCGATAAAACAGACAGTTTTCACACGACGACTTCATACCAAACCCCAATCTCAAAATTCCCCAAGAACCACCGCCGATCCGGCTCAAGAACGTGTCCCTCAATCGTCCCGCCGTCACGCTGCCGAATGATGGTTCGCCTTGCGACGCCCTCTCCTACCAGCCGTTTCCCGGTGAAGTAAGCATAGCACCATTCGCCCGGAAAGTCAGGCGATAGCGTGGCGAGAAACCATTTATCGGAAGCGGGGTAGTTGCGACGCTTCAATTGACTACCTCGTCAGGCTCGCCACCCATTTCAACAGGCATTTCGCAGATAATATCCGTTGCAAGTTGATATGCCGGATACTGTTCGACTTTGTGCAACGCGCCAACGCTGCATAACGCCATTGTGAAACCCATTAGAAAATCGTCTCGATCAGGAGGCGGCAAGCTGTCTATAGCAGTTGAAAATTTCAACGCTATGTAATTTCTGGCAGCATCTAGCGCCGCTTGTTTTAGCGTTAGCCGTTTCACGCGAACGCCGGAACAGTCGCCCCGCCCTGTTTGATAACCGCCGCGCGCATGGTTTGGAACTTTTTTTGAAGCTCGACGACGGTCGGGCCAGTCATACAATGAAGGCCAGCTAGAACCGCGTCGATTTCCGCCAGCGAAAGCATAACGCACCCGCGCGGCTCGATTGCAAGTCTATTATCCATTGCCTTGTGCCTCCGCAATCATCCGCTGAAACTTGCGATGTTTCGACAGATACCCCGGCAATTCCGCCGCTGCCTCCTGCATGGCGCGTTCACGCGCTTCTGCTTTGTAAGCAGCGGTAAGGGTAAAGCGATAGCACCGGCAGAACAGCGCGGCGACGGTGAATAGATAGCGGCTCATGGCGCAAACAACCCCGCCCCGCTTTGCACCATTTGCACGTCCGGGCTTTCGCAAATGACGCCGACGATAGTTGACGGATCAACAGCGAGTTTTGCAGCGGCGGGAAGCCCCGCCATTTTGCCGCCGTCGCCGTTGACGATCCAAGGCGTCGCGAGCGCTTCTGATTTATCGCCAACCCAACCGGCGGCAATATTAAACGCTTCGAACGCTTCCGCCCGACGTTCGTCACTAAACACCGCTTTCATGGTGATGACGGTCGACGCCTCGCGCGGTTTGCAAAAGATGGTTAGAACATGAACTTTCATTTGCGCCCCCTTGGGAATTGCGCGCGCCATTTCTGATAGTCAGGCGAATACACGTAGGCGCGTTTGCCGTATTTCCGCCAAGGCGGCGTACCTGACTTTTGCATAGGATAAGTGCGGCGCTTCATTTCATCAAACTCCGACGTTTCCGATACTCAATCGCGGGCGTCATATTGATCGAAAAGGTTTCAAAAGTTTCCCACACTGTGCGCGAAGAATGCAAATCCTCCTGCGTAGGGTTGCGGGAAAGGATTGCGGTTTGGTATTTCACATCGAGTGGGAGGCTCGGCGGGACCATGCAACCAATGACGCAATCCGCGATCTGGTAGGCGTGTTGCAAGTCACGCGCACAAATGCCAGCGACGAACAGGCGCACCTTATGGGTGCGGCGGTTCGCCCACCGCACCCGGACAAGACGCTGATGCTGCCAAGTCATTCGGAAACGACGCCGCGCCGCGCCTTCAATCGGTCATGGCGTTGTTTCGGCGTTTCGCTGCGTGGTGTGAACCACATTTCGTCGCGGATTTTTTCGGCTTCTTGAAGCGTGTTCGCGTATTGAACTTTTGACTTGGCAACATGCGCGACGATCATAAATTGATCGCCAACCTTAGCCGGGCGCACTATGGAAATCGGGTAAGTCGCGTTTGGGTGTGTATGAGCCATTTGGGCTATCTCCTATCAGCCCGCACCCGGACTAGGCGTTGATGCTGCCAAGTCACGGCAAAACCCGCCGATGTTCAGCGGTTTTCCACGCGTCTAAATTATCGACCATTGGAACGCCAAGCGCTTTAGCCGCTTTCGCATGACCTTGGAACACGCCCGGAAGCGGCTGCATTAGACGTCGTTTAGCCGCTTTGCGAGCGCCTTCCGGCGTAGAATAAAGCCGCTGAGAAAGTAGTAGTTGTCCGTCCGGGGTCGCAACCGCAAAGACATACATTAAAAACATATGCGAACCGCAAATCCAAGTTGTAATAACGCACTTAACACTCATTCCCATTTCTCCTATCAGCCCGCCAATCCTACCCCTCCCCCGCTTACCATTCAACTAACAAAACCCGCCCGCTGCAAAATTTCTTAGAAATCCGCATGCGTAACGACGCTGGAAAGCTTGCGGAAACCATCGCCCTTCTATACAGTCCAAATCAACCGCTATTCCAGCGGCGGAAAAGTGAGAGGAACTAACCACTATGGAACAAGTGCAAATCGCGACTAAGCTGACGATTGCAGGCATGGGCTTGAACAAAGAAGTTTTGCAACGCCTGCTGGCGGACAAGAAAGAAGGCGAAACTATCACTATCGCCCGCATTTTCGGCAAGACCAATGCGTACGACGCCAAGCCGAGCAAGTTGGACGCCACCCGCAACGACGTTGCCTTCAAGGGAGAGTTTGAAGGTCACAACCTGATTGACGGCACTGTCCACAATGCGCCGAAGGCATATCTCCCCGGCGCGGCAGAAGGCGCAACCAAGAACGCCGTCGACAATCTGGCGGAAGGCGAAGCGGTTGTTTTCGGCTGCGAAGTCGCCGTTAAGAAGCAAGCAAGCTCTGCCGTCGGTTACGTGTTCGGCGTGAGTGTTCCGAAGGCCCCGCAAGCGCAAGACCCGCTGGCGGAAATCCGCGAAGCAATGGGCGGCCTCCCGGCTGCGACGCAAGCGCCGCAATTGGAAGCGCCGAAGACTGAGACAAAGTCTGAAAAGAAGGCCAAGTAAACCTAGCCTATCGTCTCTCTTCTTAGCCAAACTAAAAGGCCTGCTTTCGAGCGGGCCTTATTCTTTGACGGGTTCGGGGCGATTGTCATTGTTCGGAAGATTGGTCATATCAGACCAATGCGATCCGGCCTCGCGCGTGTGCGGAACGCGAATAGGTTTCGCGATGAAATTCGCGTCCGCCCATTTCAGCGATTGATGTAGAAAAGCGAACACGTTGAGTACATGATTTGCTTTGTCATGGTCGTTGACTGGCAAATCCGGAGGCGGGATAGTCGTTCGCATTACGGCGCAAAGTTACTATCAAGTCGCGCCTTGCCTGCGAACGCTTTGACCGCATCGCCGCTACGCGTCACAAGTAGCGCTCCGATAGCAGGCCAAAGGTCGCTCGAATTGACCGAATGGGCGCTGGCCCAATGCCAAATTGCGACGCCATAAAACAGCGCGAGCACAACCCCAACAACAAGATCGATAACACACGCTTGGCGCGCCTTATCGACAAAGACCGAAATAAGAGCATCAATCTGCCCTGCTTCGCGCTGAATTATAGCGTCAACCATTGGCGCAACCCTTAGACTTGTTCTGACGGTTGCACAGCGGCTTGTTGAGCGCGCACGCTTGCGAGATGCGCTTGCGCGTCATCATGCAGAGCGTTTGCGTCGGCAATAAATTGCGCCGTGTCAGACGGCGGATGACCGCCGTTCAATTGCATGATTGCGAATTGGCGAAACAACGCGATAAGCGCGGCGAGAAGGCCGGTATGGTCGTTGTGGACAGTGCGAGAAAGATCACTCATTTACTTTTACTCCTGGTTAGACGGCTTGGAACGACATGCCGAACGGTTTGCGGAAAGCTGGTAAATCAACGGTTTCAAACCGCCACCAACTTAACGCTTTTCTACCACTTGGCAATGAATGGGCGGTTACTCCCGGCGCGGCGGTGTGGCGTGTGACGCCCTCGGGAATAGCGGTAGGCTTAGGGTCTGCGATACGGACCATAGCGCCGACTGTGTGTTGCGTCTTGCGAATAGGCGCGGCGCGCACAGGCTCGGCTTGCGGCTTGCCTTCATTAAACCAGTCAAGCAAGCGCGCAAAAGCGTCGTCTTGTTGTTGACGATGTGTTGGCGTTGGACGATTTCGTCGCGCAGCGGCAAAATCGCTTGTTGTCATCAAGTCAGTCTTGATGGGCGATGGGCGCAAAAAATCTGCGTCGGTTAGAAGGCGTGTCGGCCTCACGGCGTCTTGCCTCCTGTATGCGGCGTTTTACTAACAGGCGTCTTAGGCGATTTGATTGGAGATTTTTTCCATGGAGGCGGCGTAGGTTTGAACGGCGACGGTCCGCCGCCAGAAGGCGGATGGGGCGGCGCAGGTGGCGCGGGTGGCGGCGATTTAGGAGACGCGGGAGCGATTGGAGCGGTCGCGGTTTTTGCAGCGTTGGCTAACGCTTCTTGGTTCAACTTGAGTTGTGATTTTTTCAAATCGGTATCAAGCGACATATCGCCAGCGTTGCGCACTACAAACGTAACACCAACAACGATTAAACTAATTCCCAAAACGAGAAAGCCTACGCGCTGCATATCAAACCAGCTATCGTGTATAGTAACGTCCCGCATTGATGGTCCGTTTTGATAGGGAAATTCTTGGTTATGCTGATCGATTTGCGCTTGGCTTTCCGGGTTTTGATTGTTGATAATCGGCTGCCCCTGGTTTTCAAAAGGCGCACTAGGTCCGCTCTGTGTCGTTGACGCTTGCAAGCCGCGTTCTAACATACGCGTCAAGTCTTGCGCTGCGCGTGGCGTTTGCGCATTTGCAGCTTGTATCCAAGACGCGCCCGGCTGATTAGGCAGAAACGTTTGCGCTGCCCACCCCAAATTCCTTGAGGCGTTTGAGAGTAGATTATAACCGGTGTCTATCAGCGATGGCATTAGATACCAATACGCCATCCGCCATGGACGCGCGCAACGCCTCCAAATCGCGGCGCTTCGTCAGGCTTGATAGTCGGCGCGCGCCACATATCAGCCATTAGCTGCCGGTAAGGCGAAGTGGACACACGATCAAAACCGTCTGGATAATCGCTCAGCGGGTCCATCATATCGCGCACGATTTCCGTGCGTGAACGGGGAAGCTCTCTTTTGCGGTCGCCGTCGTTTGCGAAAAGCATCATTGCACCTGAAACCTACCGCCGCCCATACCGCTTGGCGATGTGCCAAGCGTCGGCTTAACAGCGGAGTTTGCCAAAACCGGAACGCTACCGCCAGCGTTCTGATTGACTGTAATCACGCTTGGCGGAATGTCGTTGCCAGTAGTCGGAAAGTTATCAACTACAACGTTTCCGCCAAAAACTGTGTTGAGGTCGCTTGAAGTCGCGTCCATCGGCGGCGCTGTGTAAGGCGTAAATTTGCCGCCGTTGTCAGTGTTCGGCGCGTTGAGATTTGGACTTTGCGGCGCGCCTGGGTTTGGTTGAAACGGAAACGGATAAGTTACAACGTCGGGAAGCGCTGGCGTTGGCGTGTTACCGCCAAGAGAGTTTAGAAAGTTAGAAACACGTTCCGCAAGGTCTGCCGTGGTTGGAGTAGTATTAGAACCGCCCGCGCTTGATGGATAGCCTGGATTTCCTCTTACGTCTGTGCCGATCAAATTGAAGGTCAGATATTGTAGCAAATCGCCGTAATTCGCGGCTGCTTCCGCCGCGTCGCCGCCAGCGGGATACGGCGATGTGTCGGGCGATACATCAACCGTATCCGCCGCGCCGCGCCGGTCAACGTTTTGCGTTGGACCGAAACCGAACAGCGAAGCGAAAAACTCTGTAAGGCGTTCCCAAAGCGTCATCCGATTTCAAGCCCCATGCCTACTAGATGCTTTTCGGTTTCGCCCATGATTTGCGAATAGTCGACTTTCAAAAACCCGCTGGCGTCGCGGCGAACCGCTTTCGCGTGTTTGGTGTCAACCAAGTCTTGCGCAATGACGCCGACCAAACGATGCGACGGAAGGCGCAACAGCTTTTGAGCGTGTTTCGTATAGGTGAAAGACCACCATGTAAGTCCGGTTTTGCGGTCCACATGCGAAAACAGGAAATCTTCTTTCAAGCGTTCGTCGCTGAATAATCCTATGACGCCTCCAAGAAGTCCGCCTAACAGCCCGTTATTTGATTGATGGCGAGTGGTTTTATTGTTTGCCGCATTCATCTGAATTTGCGCGTTTGTCACAGCCAGTTGTGTATCGCGCCACGCGTTAATCTGCGAAGTTGCAACTTGGTTGTTGCTGCTTGTGACGAACTTTTGCAAATCAGCGACAATGCCTGTTTGTTGCGTCTGAGCGGTCATGCCTGCAATAACTGCGTTATAGTTGAGAATGTCACCCGCCATGCCTCGGTTATTGTCCAACTGAGCTAGTTTGTATTGCACGCCTAATTGTTCTTCTGCCAAGGCGAATTGATCTGCCCGCGTTTGCGCATCGGAAGCCGCTTGAATTTGCGCGGTTTGGAGCGCATAAGACCCTTGGACTTGCGCGTCGGACGGGCCAGCAACCGTGAGCGCTGTTGACGTGTTAGCAGGCGCGCTAAGCAGACGCGATCCTAACGCCCAAACCGCTATCAGCGCGACGCCAATAACGATAACCCAAAACACAATCGGGTGACGGGCGCGGAAATCGTCAAACATGCTCAGCGATCCTTGAGACGTTGCGCGCCGCCCGGCGTTGCCACGATGACGCCGGGCAATCCGGCGAGTACAGACTTCGACACAACGCCGCGTCCGCCTGGAATGGGTGACAGTTGACCGTCAGTCGGATAGCCGCCACGTCCAAACAACAGCGTTTGCGGCCTATCCCCTACCGGGTAAATTAGCGCTGCATTCCCGACGTTCGCGGGAGGCATTACTGTATATGACGCGCTTCCGCCCCAATTCATTTGGACACGCCTCCGAGTTAAAGTTAGTGCAGTCCGACGCCACGCGGCATAGATATGCTTGTAGCATCCAAAACCGGGCCTTCTGCTGCGCGCAACGCGTCAGAAAACGCGCCGCCAGTTGCGTTGATAACATCAGCGGTCTTGGCGTTCTTACCGACTATCACGGCGAGTGCCGCCAAACCGACAAGCGCAACCGCTACGTTAATGACGCCTGAAAGCATACCGTTCATTGGTTTCTACCTTGTTGGAAATCGTAGTGAATGACTTGACCACTCGGTCCGCTATTCCAAAACTCGCCGTTGTAACCTGTAAGCTGCTGCCGTAGTTTGGAAACGAAACTAACGCTTTGCGACGTGCCTGCATTTCCGAGGAAAAACACAAGCAAGAAAAGTCCCATGAAAGCGACGGCAAGAGGTCTCATGTTCGTCACCGCTCCGAGCGCTCCAAGTAGAAAAAGAACGACAACCACGTTCGCAAAAGAACCTTGCCCCGTGAATTGATCTTTCCACAAGTCGCCCAATTCGTGCGCTTTGTTATTGATGGCTGACGCTACCAGAAGCAGGCCCACCGCTATTAGAAAGAACGGCATTAGAACCAAACCCTACGATAGCGCCGAGCCGGGCAACGTCGCCGCGTGCGATGATAAACATCACATACGCGGCGAGTAGAAACCCGCCGACTGTGTTAACCACGAATTGCGCCGATCAAGCCGCCGACGAAGTTTTTGGTTCCGGCCCAATACACAACGGCCAGAATGAGCAAGCCGACAATGCTGAAAATACCGATACGCATTTAGTCCTCCAGAAGATACGAAAGCAGGCGAAACCAGACATACGCAATGATGCTAATTAAGCCGATGAAAGCGAACCATTCTCCCGCACCCGTTTGACCGTCGTTGTTCGGGTCAAACGGATGAGAGAGAAAATCGCCAAGGTGTTCTAGCAACATGGTTGCTCCGATAGCTTGGCGAATTAGCCGAGTGAAGACGCTTGAATGATGGTGTTTTCTTGTGCCACCATTTCATACCAAGTACCGAGGAACGCGCCCGCCGTCACTGACGAAGGCGAAATGTCAATCTCCGCGTTGCCCCATGCCTGCGTGCTTATGGGAAATGCCCTGTGGTCTAGATAATACACACCTGGAGGCATGTCGAAACCGACGGCATTTCGCGTCAAAAGCGCGATGGTTTGCGGGTTCAACTGCCATTGCGCGAGAAGGTTCGCATATTGCAGTTTCAGATAGGTCACGTCAGACCCGGTGTTAAACACGCCAGCATTGTCGTAAACCGCGAACGTTGAATAGAACGTCCGGGCGTTCGCAAACGGCGCGTTGCAATCCGTGTTGGCAACCAAAGTCAGGTTCGCCGTTTGGTCTTGCACGAGATAGGCGCGCGAAAGGTCGACAATCGGGAGCGGAAAAGCGCCGCCCTTTGGCGTTGCCGTGTTGTAGTAGAACGTGGTCACGGTCACGGTCACGGCAGAAAGCGTAATTGAATTGGCCGCCGTCGCGCCGGAATAGATCGCAAAAAGCGGATCGGTTGCGACGACGCCAGGAGCGGCGTTGATCGTCACTTGAAGCTGCATCGTTGCGTTGACGACTTGCGCATAAATCGCGCCAGTCAAGTCTTGCGCGCTGTAGGCAATCGGAACGTAGAAGAATTGACGCAGCGCCGGGGTTGCGCCGGTGGCGATGGTTGCTGCCAAGCTGTTGACGGTCCAAACGTTGCCGACATTGTACGGCAAGTTCGGCGCAACCGCGCCACCATAAGCGCGCGTGTTCTTGACGTTGTTCAGCAGGCCAAGGTGATAGCCGTTCGTGTTCACGCGGGTGAAGTTATTGAGGTCTGTGAACGTCACGCGCGAAAGCACGTTGAGCGCGCCGCCGTTTGTGCGGTTCGCCGTCGCCGCGCCCGCATTGTTCACGGTCGCGTTCACTTCAATCAAGAAACCAAGCAACAGGCCGGTAAGGCGCGGTTGAAACGTCAGCACGTTGTTTGACGTGGTGACGGTGCCGGCAATCTGCTGTGTTTGCAGCGGCTGCATCATCGGCATAGCATTTTCAACAATCGCGCGGCGGTTTGTGCCGTTTGCGCGGATTGCGGCTTGGATTGCGTTCACGTCGGCCATTGTCTCACTCACTCCGATGGTTGGTTTTACTGTGCGCTTTGGTTGCGAAGCGGCGCACTAAGCAGCGCCGCGAAAATCAACCCGAAAAGCGCAAGCGTCGGGATGACAAGCCAATTCACGGGATTACCCGCAATACCGTTCCAATTGATGAAAGGAATAGACATGGATTAGGCGTCCGATCCGGTGTCCGGGTTTCCATCGCTAGGCGCGCCGCCCGCGCCACGCATCGCGCGCATGACGAAACCGATGATGGCGAACACGATCAAAACCATAAGCGTTACGGTGATCATGTTCGGGATGGAAAAACCGATTGTTGGCGTTGCCATTTCACACCTTGTTAAAACGACGCGCGCGGCGTGCGTCGAATATGTCTAAAACCTCGTCGCCAAAAGGAACCGGGCCAAGCTTGGCCAGCCGCCTCTTTTCGACGTCGTAATAAAATGAGTGGTGATCCGTCAGACTTTCCAAGTCGTTAACGGAAACCGGCATGTATTCGGAAATCGTTGCCCGGTCGACTTTTGCTTGCAGGAAGTAGGTTTGCAGGAATTTCGCCTCGGTTAGCGGAAACTTGCCTATGAAAACCGGGCGCTGTGTCAGAAAGATAACCGGCGTTCGGCGCGAGCGGCCTTGCGTGAGTACAAGCCGCAACGCTTTGGAGTGTTCGCCTACGTTGATGCCTTCATCTATAAACATACCGACGTTTCGGCGCTCATTGGCGCGCACTAAAACCTCGTCAATCGAGCCTGCTACAGGCGGCGGGCGTAGAATGTAAATTCCCGGCTCTTTAGGGATAGGCGCATGCATTCCTAACTCACGCGCGCCGGGGATGCTATCTAGGTAATCATCTTCTTTGTAGTTGAACACAAGCCAAGGCATACGATGCCAAGAACGCCACGCAAATTGATACATAGCGCCAGCGGTTTTGCCGCTGCCGTTTTGACCTAACACAAAGCTATGATGCGCGTCGGTTGGCCTACGCGGGAGTTGCTTGGCTTCCATCGTTTCCGCCTGCGATCATAACAGCGGCGAGCTTGCCGCCATACGTGCTGCCAATCGCCATTGCCAAATTCACCCATAGTTGCGCGTCGGGTGAACGCTTGCCAACGTAACGCGACATTAGCGCGGCGGCGGGTTCGGCAATCAACCGGCTTTCCTCAGGCGAAATGGCGAAGATTGACGCTAGTTTTGGGTTCTTTGTGCGCAGCAAAATTCCGGCATAAATGCCGGTGTGCAAAAGCAACAGCGAACGCGATAAGCCGTCTATACTAGCTGAAACGCTTGCTTCCGACGCGGCACGCGCGGGGCGTCGTTTTTCGGCTCGCTCGGCTCGCTCGGCGTCGCTGAGTTTTGGGCGTCCCCTTCCCCGCTTAACACTGCCGCTGCCGCGATTGTCGCCGCTGCTTCCGCCGTTTCCGCTGCTTCCGCTGACACCGCTGTCGCCGTCTCCGCTGCCATCATCAAAGATGAAACGCGCGTCGAGAGGTCCGCCAGCGTCGTTTCCATCGCTGTTAGACGTGCTTCCAAAGTCCGCCATTGTTCCTCACTCCCGGCGCGAATTTCCTCAACTTCAATCCGCGTTTCATTGTTGCTTTCGTTTATCGCTACTTCCGCGTCAGCGCGAATTTCTGCGATCTCAACTTGCGCGTCCGCCGCTGCTGTGATCGCTTCCGCCGTCGTTTCCGGCGCTGCTTCCGGCGTCGCTTCCGCCGTTGTTTCCGCTATCGTGACCGTTGACATATTCCGTAGCCTCCGCTTGCGTTTCGTGGATTGTGTAAGTAACGCGGCCTTCTGCTGCCGTTTCGAGCAACGCAGCATCTAGCGCGCGTTCCTGTTGCGGCGTTGACACCACGCCGCCTTGCGAGGCTTGACGCGCGTTGAAAACGTCCATTTCGAGGCGTTGCAAACGTTGCTCGATTGCGAGCGTGTTCGCGTGTGTTTCCACAATCATCGCTTCCATGCGATTGCGCCACGCGGCGAGCGCTGCCAATGTCGCCTTGATTTTTTCAGGAGCGAGCAGCGCCTTAAGCTCTGCGATCTGCTCTTTACTCATGCCGATTGCGGCGAGCAGCATTTCAATGCCCATTAGACAAACTCCGTGATGCGGGCGTTACCATTGATAGCCGCCCAAATTCCCTGCACCGCGCCGCCATAGTCCGAGGGGCCAACATAATATTCCGCTGCTGCTAAATTCTTAGTTACGTTCGCGGCGCTCGCTGTTGCGTTTGCAGTGTCAGTGAGCAACACGCGCAAAATTTGCGTGCTGTCGTTAAAGATGTTGAACCCGTGGCGCGCGGGGTTCGCCGCAAGCAAAGTTGACGCCACATTGGTTGAAGCGACGATTGAAAAATTCGAGTAAGGCGACGATCTAACCGCCATGCCTTGCGCGCGTTGCGGCGCGACGACAGCGCTTGTTGCTGTGAGAGAGATAGTGACCGCACTAAAACAATAGACTTCCATCTGCGCTGCGTCAGTGCGCAGTAACAGCAAATCCCAGCCATACGAACCGGGCGCGTAGATTACATACTGCCGCGTTTGCTGATTGCGGATAACAACTTGGTCATAAGCCGCCGTTGCGTCACACCAAATAGACTGAATGTCGGTCACTTGCCCGCGAATTGCGGGTTGAACAAGCGCTAGAACGTTCGTCCATTGGTTTGCGGGGATACTAAATGACCCCAACGGCACAACGCCGATAACGCCTGTTTGAACAGGCGCGTTGCGTTGGAAAGGCGTGGAAGGCATTACGGAGCAGGGTCTAAAATAACAACACGCGCCGCAAGCAACGCCGCATAATCGCTATTCATCGATTCCGGATCGTCTGTTGTAACAGGGATAAACACGCCTATAGGCGTATTGTTTTCCAGCACTGAAATTTCTTTGCGCGATAGGTCTACAAACCGATAGGTTCTCACGGTCCAATCTCCGCATCCGCCGTCCAATTCACTTGTAGGCTGTTGCCTACAGCCGTTCCCGCTGCTCCTGTGCAATTGACGCAGAACGCTGAATTACTTGAGTTTAACACCACCGTTGAACTGCTGCAATCTGCTGCCGCAATTGCGTCGCGCACTTGCGCGTTAGCGGCGTTAGGATTGTAGAGCGTTATAGTCGGATTTGTTCGCATCGTAACGCGAAACGGAATGTTGCTCGAACGCTGCGATGCCGCGCCAGCGATTTGCGCCGCAAACTGATACAAGCCAGACCCAAGATTTTGAACCGGCGTTGTGCCTTGGGGAAAGTTCATGTCGAAATAGCGCTGGCAAAACTCTAACTCTTGCGTAATCGGACGCTCATAGAAGTTTAGCGCGGAGAAGAGATTTCCCGCCGAAACGCGTACCACTTCAAAGTAATCAGCCGCGCCCGCTACTCCTACTGGCGTAAACGAGAACATGACCGCGATTTCCGTCGCGTTGGACGGAATGTTGAACGGGCCAAAGACCTGCCTTTGCGCCGTAGTCGATATCACTTTCGCAATCGCTGTGGTCACGTTGCCGGTTGCGAACCCTGTTTCAGGGTTGACCGTTTCGTTTGAACCTGTGCCGGTGAACACTGTACAGATAACGCTTGATGCAGCATCGGAAAAGTTCGCGCCACAACGCAAGTCCGCGCCAACATAAAACGCGGGCTGACCTTGGACCTGATAACAGTTGATCGTTTCGATTTGCTGTACGTAGTACAAATCGTCAGTTACAGCGTTTCCAACGTCACGCGAAACACGCGCGCAAAACTGCGATCCACTAAAACCGGTTGTGCGCGTCACCGTCGCGTTAGCCGTCGCGTTTTTGCGGCGGAATTTCCAGCGATCCAGCGTGTACTGAATAGCGCCGCTCGCGAAGGAGGTTCCACGCTGGCGAATTAACGCGGATGGATTGATGATTAGATTAAACCACGAAAGCGTAGGCGTAAAGAGAGGCATACTAGCTTTGCTCCATAACGCGCGCCGTCCCTGACGCTGCCAAAGCGTTGACCGCGCCTATATAAATCGGCTGTGGCATTTCGTAGTAAGATTGCGGTTGCAACGCGACAATGAACGACGTTGACGACGCTGCCGCCCCAAACTGCACATACATTGTCGCCGCGCCGTCGTTATAAATCGTGGCAACTTTACGGTTTGCATTTGCTGCAAACATTTGAACGCTTGCACCTGTCATCGCCACATTAGCAGGCGTCGCGGTTGATGAGGGGGCGATTACAACTTGCGCCGCCGCTGCTGCCGTTGCAGGCCAGCAAGCGAGCGGGCGCGGCGTGTTGAAAAGAAAGACTGTAAGCGTTCCCGCGTCGGAGCGGGTTACGCGAAGTTTGTTGTCATTAATTGTGAACTCGAATGGACCTTGATATTGGTAGCCGCTCGGAACGCCGATGCTATCGCCCACGACCACACTAGCAACCGTGACGGGATTTGCGCCGCCAGAGTTGTCAATTTTGATGCTCTGCACATTCGTCAGCACTTGAACGCCGAGCAAGTCGCCTAGGTCGATTTCATCCGTCGCGCCACCGCCCGTCACATCCAATACAATTTTGATACCGCGCGAGCTTTCGCCCTCGTTTCCGTCGGCGTCAACTTGCGGCGGAAATTTTGCGTAATCGGACGGGAAAAAGGAAAGGCGCGGGCGAGCCATTAAATTGCGCTCCGAGTTGAAAGGGTTTCGGGCGCAAAACTAAAGGGGCGGCGTTAACCAGGTCTAAACGGTCAAGTCAATAAGCATTCCCTTAACCCACCCTTTACCCTCCCCCGCCGCGCATTGCGTCACGGCGAGCCGGTTGAAACCAGCCGCCGCTAACGCCGCCTGCATTACGTCATAAGCGGGTTCGCCCACGATGAGAAGGCGATCATCCTTCAACGCAACAAACGTTTCAGGCAGGCCGGTGACGCCGTATAAATGACGCCCGAAATCGTGGAAAATTTGAGCGCCGAAAATAACGGTTTGTTCAACACAATTCGAGCGCATTTGTTTACCCTCTGACAATCTCATAAACCTCGTCAATAGCATCGCCGGTTTCTGTTAAAATTTCGTCGGCTTCCGCTTCCATCTGCCAACGCATTCCGAACGTCTTAGAATACGCCGTTGACGCTTCGCGCCGCCGATTTTCTGGCGGCGTGGTGTGAATATATGGACGCTCTTTTGTGGGCGCATTTACAAGCAGTCTTTTGTATGTCGGGTTGCTGTCAAGCTCGCGTATCGCGGCCTGCGTCACCCGCCCGCAATCCTCCCACCTATTCCACGCTAAAGCCTGCTTCGCGGAAATCATCTGAAACCCTAGCGGAAGCGAAAGCTTAGCCCACCATTCCGGCGCAACGTCGCCCTCGAACATTCGCCACGGAATTTGCTCGCTTAGCATCCTGTTGAATTGCGCGTCTAAATCGTCAAGGCGTGCAATCAAATCTTTCGCGCTCACACCGCGCGATTTTAGCTTTGCCGCTTTCCCCTCACGCGATGCGCGGGAAACGTCGTCCCAATACACACCCGGTAGAAAGATGCTTAGATTATCCTTACGTTGTTCCTCCCAATTTCCGAGCGCGGGAGGCATACCCGCAAGCAGCGGATGCGGGCTGTCAAAGTAAATTCCATCCGTTGCAATCATCAGCACCGCCGACGCGCCGCGCGGGTGCGTCGCAATGGCGTCGCAAATCATGGCGCGGCAACCCGCTGTAATTAGACTAGCGTGTATTGAGTTGGCATGTTTTGGCGACCCGATGCTTTGCGCGGTCTTGCCGTAACAACTATTATAGGTAAGTTTGAGGCCTCGCCCTTGAGGGGTGGATTTTCCCACGTCCAACCTTTGCTGATAAAGCGCTCGTAAATCCCGCATCGGCGGGGCGCAACTGCAAGGTTGATAAGCGAAAGCTTCATGGACACAAATTTCATCAACTAATCTCGCTCTTTTTGCTGCCTCTAATTCGTGTTGCCAATACCACCCACTCGTAAACAACGGGCGATTTATGCGCCCGGTTCTGTCGCGATGAAGCATCGCGCCCAAATACGGGTTTGATCCGTAAACATCTGCTCGGACAAGAACCCACGCAAGGCCAGCGGTGGATGCGCCGCCGTCGACGTGTTTCCACTCACCGTGTAAGAGGCAAGGAAGGCGGGAGTGAATATGTGGGTAAGCGCTAGATATATCATACTCGTAAGCAGTGCCCACATGACCGTGCGCCACCGTTTCAAACCAGCCGCCAAAATAAGCGCCGCGCGCGGCGTCAAGAGCGGCGCGGAATGTTTCTTCGGTTTCAGCCCGCTTCTGTATAGCAGCGGCGTTGTGTTGCTTCGCATGTTGATCCATCCATTTTTGCGCGACTTGGCCGGGGCCAAACCACTCGCTGCGTCGGAGGCTAACCCCCATTTCCTTAAAACCCTCTGCTAGGGTTTTCATCATGCGCGACAACACGCGATTTTCCGCAACGTTGTAACGGATCATCGCCTTATCAAAAGACGCCGTGGCGCGCCTCGCTTTGCCCTCGATAATCGTCTGCATTTCGTCAGGGTCAACAATGCGAATAGGATTGCCCTGCCTGTCCTGCCATTTTTCTGACATGGCTGTTGCGAACGCCTGTTGGTAGAAAGCGCCAACGTCGCACACATACAACCACGGCTTTGCGCCCTGCTTGCGAATTTTGAAGCGCTTTGTCCCTAGTAAATCTAGTTCCCATTCTGTGCCGTCGGACGCTGTGTAATAGACGGGAAACGGAACTGTATTCCCGCCGCTTTTGGTGCGCGCACGCTTGGCGGGATTAAGGAGAATTTCGGCGCGATCCTTGGGAAGCGTTTTAAGCCATTGGTTGAAATCATAGCCCAAGTAATACCCGCAATACACCGCCTGCGGATTTTCCTCGAAACACTCCCAAAGAAACGCGAGAATTTCGTCAATGTGCAGGTGCGCGCCATCCTTGTGCAAACTCCGCTCGCCCACCGATAACAACACGTAAGGGTGCGACCCATCCTCTAGCGTAACCCCCTCCCCGTCAACGCCGATAAAGTCAGGGATGAAATCGGCCCGCGCCTTTGTGCGCGCTGCGTTCTTTTCCTGCGTCGTCCGATAATCGTCGCCACCCTCGCGACCGCAATTCTTCTCGCAACGGATTTGTTGCGAGTTGATGGGCGCAAACTCTCGCCCGCATCCCGTGCATATCGCGCGGGGCAGTTGGACGGTTGAAATTAGCAAGGGTTAGCGGGCTAAAAGCGCGTCGTTTTCTTCTATGAAACGTCGCATTTTTTTCCATCTGTAAAACCGCTATTATAATCATCCCACTCGCGAGAATTTTCAGGATATGGATTGCGATTAGGCAGACGCGCTTCATGGTAGCCGTCGACCTCGCCAATATAGTAAGGCTTGCGTTCTACTTTTTTACCCATGTCAGCCCTCGTTAGTGGTAGTGGTGCGATTGTTCTTTTGAAACTTTCGGGAACGTTTGGTCCCATAATTCGTTGCTGGTAGCGCCTGCAATTTCTTTGATGCGCTCGACGCCCTCTTCTTCACGTAATCCCTGCAAATATGCGCGCACGCCTGCCGCGTTGTATTTCGGACGGTCGCCAAACGCATTAGCGAAAGCGCGCTCCGCGCCCGCCATCGGGTCGGCACCGCTGATTTGATGCGGCCTTAGACCTAAATATCGCTCGCGCCCCGTTCCCGTAAATCCCGCCGCTTTCGCCTTCGCGGTTTCTGCTTTTTTCTGCGCCGGGGTTTTCTTGTTCCACGCATTGTAACGTTGCGGCGTTACGCCCGCCGCGCGATATTTGCGCTGCGTTCCGGGGCGTAACTCGGACCATTTTTTAGCGGCCATTATTCGGCGCTCATAAAATGGTAACTATTTGGTTTTAGATTGTGGGTTGCCACGGGGCGCAAATCTCCGTTGGCAAACGGGCCGGTTAGACCACGTTTCGCCGCTGAAACTAATCCAGTCTGACCGGCCCACCGCCAAGCGAACCGTTCAGAAACACACCGTCTCACAAAGAAGTTGCTTAATGTTTGAGACGCCAAAGCGACGCGAACTAGAGCTATCAAAAGCGTCCGCCTTCCGCCTCGCAAACATAATAACAAAGTATTGGCGGAAACGCGGTTATGTGGTGTTTGTTGACGTTGTGTTAGTTGAAGCAAACGGCGCGTTAAAATCCAAAATCGGCGGGCGCGGAAATCATTACGTGTTGCGCTCGGATATGGTCGACGGTTTGCCGCTCTCGTTGTGGCGCGGTTTGCAAGGCGTTAAAGCCTCTCCCCTCTCGCGATAAATTTTAAGCGTGTGTTTATGTGTTATGCATAGCTCGCGCGGTTAGGTATGCAAAAATGCATACCGGCTGCCGCTTCCGACGTAGGACCCC
>Ga0213917_1000120_pt1 | contig 18392 bp, 28 predicted proteins | sample McNCre117MG_FD_161051 | JGI IMG/M metagenome (GOLD analysis project Ga0213917, IMG submission 161051) | Freshwater microbial communities from McNutts Creek, Athens, Georgia, United States - 1-17 MG | ecosystem: Environmental > Aquatic > Freshwater > Creek | place: USA: Georgia | collected... | reverse complement strand
ACTTTGTGGAGTTGTGTTTGCAGGATCAGTTTTGGGAGTTTGCCAAATGTCTTTGTGCGCATCCAAAGGGGATACAGGAGGATTTGCAGCACCTTCGGGAACCATACCATTCGGTGCAGTTCCAGGAGTTGCCGCAGTTCCAGGAAGCGGTTGGCCAGGATTAGCCGCACCAGTAGGAACATTAGGATTAGTTTGCCCAGGCTGCGGAGTTGCAGGAGCCGCAGCCGGAGCACTCTTGAAGATGGAGAAAATATCGAAAGACATGATTTAGGTCCTAGGAGTTGTTATCGGATTGGGAGTTACGAGCAAGGATTCGCAGTTGAAGTTCCGACTCTTCAGCACGAATTAGGAGAAAACGGAAAGCGGCAAGTTGCCCTTTGAGATGGGCATCATCCTGTGCGAATTGTACAGGATTGTTGGGATTATAAGTTAGGTTGATAATTTGTTCCGCTACATCTGCAATGTTATTTTGGATAACTTGCCGCTGGAGTGGAGTTAGGAGGGAACCATTGAGTGTTTCGAGTTCAGCTAGTTTGTGGGAAGCGAAAGAATTCATTGTGCAGTTCCTCCGTTAGCGGCCGCTGCAACTTGTCGCATGTTTGCATTTCCACCGGCCGGTTGTTGCTGTCCCTGTCCTTGCTGATTTGCTGGGGCGCCAGGAACATAACCATATTGTTGCGGTTGCGGTTGCGGAGGAAGAAGTTTTTGCACCATATCCTGAAGATCTTTCAGTGTGATTCCTTCAATTTTCATGGTAGCTGTCTTTGCTAGTTCCGCGACCTGCGCAGCCGCCTGTTGCCATTGTGCCATTCCCTGTTCATAAGCCATCTGCTGTGGAGATTTCTCGAATGCGGAAAGATCCACATTACGAGTTTTCATCAGATAGGAGAATGCAGGAGAGAGATTGTATCCAGCGCCGATTTGTTGGGAAGATCCCATGGTTTGGATAGCCATGGTGAAATCATCCCCACTAATTACCTTATCGGTAGGTGTAAGTCCATCAGTGATTGTGTATGCTACAAAGGAGCGGCGCAGAGCAACCGGATCAACTTTTACAACTTGCTGTTGGGAAGGCGAGAAGATGGAAACACCAGCCTGATATTGCATAGTGTTTATTTTTATCATCTCCTTCATGGGAGTAAACACTTGCGCCTCGAATAGCATTGCTGTGGTCTGATCGCGACCATTAGCATTTGCCATCACAGTATCAAATTCATGCAGGGTTTTATTACCCTTTACGAATTGTCCTTGGCGAGCTTGGTTCAGCCCATTTGCAACATTCGCCATTTGCAGGAGTTGCGGGAGTTCTTGGAAAGCTACAGCCGATTGATCGTCTCGATATGGAATTGGAAAATATGCTTCCTGCGGAGTTTTATTGTATCCTGCAGGGCGCATGGGAATCTTAGCAGTGGGGCTATCACTGTTGATGTGCGCTTCACTGATAAGGAGAGGATTGTAAATTCCGCGATCGGAGATTGCTCGCCGACGCGCTGCCATTGCAGAATTTACGAGCGCGCTGGAGACTTCCTGAAAAGGTTTCGCATTTGCTGCCAGACTTTTGGTTTGGTAGCCGAGCCCGTCTTCATTCGGCTGGCCAAATAGAACAGGAAGGTTATTATGAGCATTCGTCTGACGTTCTGCATATATAAGAACTTGATGGTTGACGAAGATAAATTTCCAAACTTGCGGAGTATTGGCGGAAGGAACACGAAGGCGAAAATCTTGAGGAATTATACGAGCGAAAAGTGTAGTGACTTCGTATAGATTCCGGTATTGCATCTCACCAGGCGGCCGTTCCAACAGACCCGCCCAAGACATCCAATCTGTAGATCTGCGAGGATCCCGTTGCATCAGTGCATCAGGATTGATTTGTGGCATGTAGTAAGTTTCAATGCCACCAACACCACCAAATGCTGCAGAACCAAGGCCACTTTCGAATGCAGCCTTGATATTGGATACCATTTTATCGGGAAGTTCATTGATGAATTTCTTGAGATGGATACGGGACATCAGTTCCGTGTGGCCAACAAATTCACCATCTTTGTAAATCTGTGTAGGGAGGTAGCGAGAATCCCAAAAGGAATTGTATGGATCCCAGCGTTTGATACAATTACCTTCCCAGATTACTTCCTTAGGGCGGCCCTCTTTTCCGGCAGTAAAGGACAGATCAGTTTCAACGGCCGCGGTAACAATGCGATCCCAGCTAGTTTCGATAATGCCAATGTTATATTTGAAACAATCTCGGAAGAAGATGAGGAGTTGCTGCACCCAGCCGCCCCGAATACTATTTTCCTCAATAATTGCTTGGTACTGCAATGCGGCATCCTCAGATCCAGGTGCAGCCACCCAACCGAAAATTGGATTGCCAGTTAGGAAGACAGATGCTTGGTAGGTTACTGCAGCTTCCACTTGTGGCATAACTACTGGAACAGTAATGTTCTGGAATTTGGTGGAATCCCCATAGCGGTTAGCTAGTTGTGCCCGCTTGTGATCGCTTGTCCAATCTGCCTCACGAATATATGCAAGATCAATTTCTCGCATTTGTGCCCGCACATTCCATTGCATATTTAGCATGGAATAGCACTGGCGATGAAATTGCAGAAGGGCGGCTTGGCTAGCTTCTGGAATAATTAGTGGTGTTGCAGAGGACATTGGAGTTAGTTTCCAGTAGTTTGGATATAAATTGCAAGATTAGAAACAAGCATTCTCGCTTGGATCCCACACACGTATATTACTGTTATTCTGTTCCTCAACTATCGTACCTCCAACAATGAGATGTCCATACATTTCAATCATTTTCGGTGCGTATGTGAGGCAATCCAGAATACCGTCGGTGTTGTCGCGGCGAAGTGGGTTGAATTGGGAAATTTGTAGATTTACTGCAGGAGTTTGGGAAGGATGTACCATTATTTCCCCTGCAAGAAGTTGCTTAAACATGTTGAGTATGCGGCTATTTTTGGAATACGTGCCGCTATACAATTCTACTGCCTCAATTCCAATGATTCCTCGTTGCATACACACATATTGGAACCAATAATTGAGTGTATACTGATATGCATTCGATTCAATACCAATTACACGGCAGTTTCTAGTTAGTGCAATGATAAGTGCTTTAGCTATGGTATCACCTGGGGACAGACGTTCCTCAATTAATTGCTTACATACCGGAATTGTGGCATGTATTTCAAAGTACATGATGGTAACTGCATCGGAATTAGCCTTATCAGTGGCTGGATCGATGATTATGAAGTTACCTTGGTGAATTTCATCATCTGGAAATGGGTATGCAGGCAGTTTTGTGAGGTCAACTAAGTTATTTACACTAGCATTCTCATCATTCAGCACTTCTGCATAGAAAATCTCTGGGCGACCTGTAGAAAGATCGTTTTCGTACTCCTTAATTAGCTGGGAAATTGGTTGAAGATCTTCCCAAAGTGAGGAGCCATCTGCCAGAATGCCACCAACAATGAATTTTATCCAATTCGGGTTCTGTTTCAGGTGGCGAAGAATAGAATATTTAGTGGGATACATGTTCCCGATGAAAATGAACAGACAACCATGTGGACTTTTGGCCTTCATGGCAGTACCGATCATATCGGTTTCTATCTGCTTGCTAATTATTTCCGATTCTGCATCCTGCCGACTCTGTATGTCATCAAAAATCATCACATCTGGGCGCTGATGTTTTAGATTCAGACCACGTACAGTTGCTACTGTACCGGCAACTACCAGGATGTTGCGGCCCCGATAACCAAATTTCTTTTGATCCTGTCGTTCAGTTTCCACAGAGCCTAGTTTGTAATCTCCGAATAGTGCCTTAACATTCGCTTCACTGAGGAAGTCCATCACATCCGCAATTATAGCATTGGCCTTTTGCTGGCTGTTTGCATTTACAAGGATAAATGTGCGCTTTGTGAAAAGTATCACATATAGTATGAATACTTTTATGAAGGTAGTTTTGGAAAAGCCACGAGGAAGTCCGAGTGCTAGTTGGGAGAAATCCCGTTCTTTATGTACATAGGAAACTAACAGATCCCAGGCAGCTTTAAAGAGTGGCGGATAGTCGTAGCGAAACACTGTAGGCATTGCGAGTGCCGCCAGGAAATCTAAGTTCGTGCGTGCTAGTTGCTCTGCTTCGCTAGCATTAAATACACCTTCCTGGATTGGGGATTCGTAATGTTCCTCCAGATTATTGGAAAGATATTCCTGTTTGTATAAAGGTGGTTGTTGTGAAAAACCTAGGCGAGATTCCCAAGTATTGCTCATTTTGGTTTATAAGAATGTTGGCGACTCAGGATTAGTTGGATAGCCAGGAGTTGCTCGCGGGCAGCTTGTTTGTTTCGTTCAGCCAATAGTGCGGCTTGTGCAGTAGATTCCGAGGCGGCGATTGCTCGCTTGATTGCCTGCAGTTCAGCCAGTGTTGGATTGTTGCTCATTTGAACCTCCGATGGATTGTCGTAGTTGGGCGAGTTTACTGGAACGAATAGATTCTTGCTGTTCGGCGGCGGCGATTGCTGCAACTTTCGCTCCTGCAAGTAAGCTATCCATCTTTCCAGATTGTACTGTTATAAGATCCTGTTGTCCGGCACGGATTACTTGATTGTTGATGTTCACAGTGATTTCATTCTTAGTGAATTTTTGGTATGTGGATGTGGGGAGAATTAGCGGGATGACTGTTTGTTGCGCCGTTATGGAATCTGGTGCCATTGCGCCACGCCGCTTTGCTCCATTAATTACGGAAATAGCGCGGAGAATTTCTAATGGGCGCACCATAAAGGGCAGTACATTTCGCATCTTCTCAATCAGATCGTCTTCTAGGGAGTCATAGCGAGAATCCCGTTCATTATGTTTCGCTAGATTTGTGAAGCGCAGTTCAGCTACCTTTGCGGCAAAGTTTGCGTCACTTAGGAGTTGAGAAATTGCGGAAGTAGAAACCCCGAGGGCAGATGCAACCATTTCGGGCCCAATGCCCTGTCCTAGTAGCGAGAGTGCCCTAGATTCCGTGGATGTAGGAGTTGAGGTGATTGCGGATGTAGCGAGCGCCATAATGTTTCCTAGGTTGCTGGAACTATACCAATTGTGCCGCAGATGTGGTGGTGGGGAGCATATGGATGTTTTGGGAAAATTTTTTGGAAAATATTTGTAGAAATGGTTGTAGGAAATGGAGATGTTGGTGGTAGGAGAAATGTTAGCTGGGAGGGGAATTGGAAAAAGTTTAGGAAAATGAAAGTGGTTGTATAGGACATTTGGCAGCCGCGATCCCAAAAAGGCCCTCACCCCCTCGGCTTCGATTTGTCAGTATGCTCATGATGTGTGGGCGCATGATGTGTGTACTGATGGTTATGTTAGTGAGTACTCACATTTTTAGCCGAGCTGGAGGGTGGTTAGCTGGTGCATGCAACATACTGCACACTGGTGCAAAGCACTGCACTATATTGCATAGTGTAAAGATATGTAAAGCAACCCATTTTTGCTGTTCCTTTAGTCTGTTTTGACCTATACTAGGGGGCAGATTAGTAAACAGACGGGCATTCACCTTATCCATTGCATGCGTGTATGCGTGTGCAGTGGATAATAGAATGCTTGCCAATAGTGGCAGTGCAGATTGCACCATTATGGTGTAGGAGATACTATCATGTCCAATGTTTCCAATCGTCATCCCGTGAATCAGTTCGTCGCGGGCACCAGTAAGCCGCTCGCAGAACAGCGCTTGTCCAAAGTGGGGTACAAGACGACGACGGATAAGAAGACCAAGAAGGAAATCCCGCCGAAGTTTCCGAGTGTGTGTGCCAGTGTGCCGAAGTTTTCCAATGCACAGATTCTCGATCGTGCAACTGATCTCGTGGATTCGATTCGTACTGTGGTGGAAAATGCGCAAGACGGCATTTTCAAATCGCTGTATGAATCCAGCGGTGGAACTCTGAGGGAAGTGTCAGATGAGGATATCTCCATAGATGCGTGCATCGCATTCTTGGCAGCGGAGAATGAAGGCGATAGGCTTACCAAGGAAAGCATTGGGAAGTGGTTTGTTTCCGGACTTGCTGACAATCTTACGGTAGTTCTGGCGGAGAAGTATGGATTCGAAGAGCTGAATGATGCACAGATGGAGCGGATCAATAAGGATCTCGCAGCATTCAAGGGATTGTTGTCTCTGTTGGCAGGTAAGGATGTATTCCTCGCTGATGCACAGAAGAAGGGCATTGCGTTTGCACTGAAGTATGCTGCGGAGGATGATGCAGTTGCACAGAAGCTGCTGGTAAAGTTCGAAAAGCTGAATGAAGCTATCGACCCGGCCGCAGCGCTCGGTTTCGCACTTTCCTGAATGTTTCAAGAAACAGGAAACTAGACTATGAGGATTCGTGGTCTGGTAGGCAAGATAGACCACCAGACCGCCAGACCACGAGGGTGCACGTGACCCCAGCCCGAGGTGTTTGTTGTATCTACACCACATAGTTTAGTTTCCTCTCCCTGTTTACTTTCCATATCCATATAACTAGGTACCTGTTTATAGCTGTACCTATTTATATGTGTAGGGGGTATTAAAAATGTATAATAGTTACATTTACTTACATATATTTTTATTTGAAGCAACCCCTAATATAGGCCGTAAGAGGATTGCGCTATCCATAGATTCACCCTTTCGGCACATTCACATCCATGGGAGTTACCAACATACCCATTACTAGCCACATCCATGTAACTAACCACAAGGAGGAAACTAACCATAGTGCTAACATCCACCGATAGGCCCCTTGACACCAGCGCCGCATGCCTGTAGTCTGGCAGTCTAGCGGTCTGGTTTTAAGTTTTTGTTTAGTTTAATTTTCCACGTTTACTAACATATTACAGGAGCTAATCACCCTTCCACAGTTAGTTAGCTAGTTCATTAACCTTATCTCTCACCACATGAGGGGTAATATAATGAGCTTGCAATATCGCAATGTCTCAGATAGCGGCACACCCGCAGAAAGATACAATTCAACGAATACTAGATTCCTGCCAGCAATGATTTATCCACTAACCTGGATGAATCATTGCGGCAGGGATTTTCCTGCACTCATAGCAACAGAGCCCCATCATGACAATCCTCTACACCTCTCTTATTGAAATACGTTCATACAATCCTTGCTCGAGTGGATGGCGCGATATTTATGCTGCACAGTGCATTCGTAACCTGGACAAACCGTTCCCACTGATCGATTGTCTGGATAGCAACCCCACACTTGATGTATTGTGGCTATTGGGCATGCGGAAAACAGAAGTATCAATTGCGGTTGAAACAGCACAAAGATATGTAGAACACATCGAAGCGCATGGAGTACATAAACAACCAGCACTTTCAGCTTATTGGGAAGCATGTAAAAGTCATGCAAAAAACGCAATAAATTATAAGTCACCATTTCTAAGAGCTGATGCTGCAATGGACTGTGTGAGGCTTGGACACCGTATGTATGTATACACAAACCAAAATCCGGAGCTAATAGCGAAACAAATACTTCGCGCTGAAATCCTTTCTTATCAATCAATCCAATAACCCATAAATAGGGCAACATCATGACACAATCCCATACTCGCGTAATCATTCGTGATCTATACGTAAGTGCTTATGTATCCTGGCACAATGCCTGGTTGCTTGCACTTTCCGAGAATCGACAGTTCTCTCGTTGGAGCCCGTATTCGTCTGTGCGCTCCATACATTCCATTCATTGATCCCTCCGTAGAAGGAAACTATCATGCCCACCACCAAAACACCGACACTTTATCTTTCCTTCATTGAAGAAGAGGAACATATTGGTGTCATTGTTTCACCCACATTAATTGACGTATTGGACGGATTGGATATCGATACCGAATGTTTGATAATCTGGCATTACATGGGGAATAAAGTGCCAAATAACGATTCAATCCTGCAACATGCATTCATGGACTGGATAAGTAATATCTACCAGCGTGCCGGTATCAATACAGTCAAGGAATTGTGAGGACACCATGTCCAAAAAATACCGTCCATATTTCACCCTCCAAGAACTCCATACCATCCTAACCACCCTGAAAGCGGATGGTATAGCAACCGGTTTGATTCGCTACCTCGATCGATACATAATTGACATCGAACGAGGAACACGAACACCAAACCACGTCGGTAATCCATCCCTCGCAGAGAAACTAGGATTTTCCCCTGATGAAAAGGAGATACCAGATCAGCAACTGATAGCTGAACAAGCATACTATGCGTGGACAACACATCCCGCACAATGCTCGCCCGCCACAATAGCGATAGCTCGGCGCCATGCATATGAGAATGATCTGTTAACTCCGGAACAGGAACAAGCATATGAGCATGAACAAGGAATAATCTGGATGAACACATAATGCTACGAACATTCCTCATTGCAGTTCCATACATACTAGCCATCTTGTCGTGTTATGCACTGGCAGGATGGCTAGATGCGCTTTCACCCTCAGCATTGTCAATACACTAATGTTTTCCTAACCGTATCGGAAGATTCCATCATGCAGATTCTATGTTCATATTCCTCTCTCGTATTCGAGTGCGCACATTTTCCAGGTTTCCTACAATCCCGGGAAGCTTGCCATCCCATCTTCCACATGGAACAGCGCAAGCTTCTTCCATACCTGCGAAAATGGGCAACCCACGAACTCACAGAAACGGATTCCTATCTCCTCTTCGTTGCACTCCTGAAAAGTAGTGATCTAGTTGATTTCCGTGTGCCAACTATTCGCACGGAAAAAACAGCTTCCATAATTGCACAAGAAATGGAGCACTTGGCGCGCACAGTCATCAAACTTAACGCGGTACAGAATCCAGCGGTGGTTTTTCCTCATTACGTCATTACGCCAGAAACCAAGACGCTGGATAATGTGCGTTATTGGATAGAGAATTGGGAAGAATCCTACACGCTGTTCACCAAAGGAAAGCTACGAGATATCGAGGGACGGGATGAATGGAAGAAACTACAACTTCGAGAAGCTGCTCTCCAAAGATTCATCAAGAATCCACATAGGGATGTATCTACCTACAGCGGTTATCTAAGCGAGTGGGCCGCCATCGCAGGAAACTTTCCAACATTCAACATTACCAGCCCATGGAACGGAGAAACGATTTCCTGCTCCACATTCTGGAAACAAATCATCACCTATTGCGCGCAGGAAGAGAAACTATTCTCCATCGCGCGCAAAGATCTAGCTGAACTCCTGGAACATTGTGAGGAGCACATACCATCAGGCTCCATCTATTCCCACATGCTCTTCAAAGTTCTTCGTGCCGCTGAAGTGCGACTAGCCAGTTTCCTAAGCCTTGGTGATCTAGATCTGTCAGCAGGAACTTACGCGATCCTTGAGGCAACAGACACTGCGGAAAGTGCAAATATTAAGGCGGCAATCCAAGCTGCGCCAGAAACAGAACCGCGACCGGAACAATATCCTACTAAGTTCGCATACATGAAAGCGAAATTCAGGTGGGATATGAGCAAGAAGTATGGTAATCCTCCCCCTCCCGCTTCAAATGATGGCAAAACTGATGGAGAACCCACATGACGCTTACTCGCGAACAATACATAGCTTGGCACAAAGAGGTTTTTTGGGAAGAGCCTCCCGAAGAACAAATAGTTCTATTTCTGGCTCTACAAAATACTGGTAGATTAGCTGAAGAAGCAGATTATTGGTACAAAGAAGGGCTGAAATACCTTGCAAAAGCTGCCGTAAAAGGAAATCAGAAATGAATCTCCCAAAACCAATTCCCCTAGATCTTACTTACCAGCTTCAATCCAAATTCCACCTGCCCGCAGATACTGTGCGACTGTGTGAAAAGTATTACATCCTGTATTGGGAAGCGCGATTCGTACATAACCAACTAACCAACTATGGTACAATCAAACGGGAAAATGTTCTATACAAACCTTTCCTGTCCCCTGATATAACCATACAAAAGCTAGCTGATAATCCCACCCTCACTGTACGACTGTCTTTCAGGAAACTAGCTTGGAAACCTGAAGGATATGTACTAATTGCCGCTCTCCCACCACGATCCTAACATCTCCCACATTTTTGCATAAAGGAAATTCATATCGTGAAAGTAGCTACACTGATCGAACAACTTCAAAAGTTGCCGCCATACATGGAAGTTCACATAATGGATGATGAATATAGAGGATTTGTCCTAAATCAGATCATTCTCGCACCTTGTTACAATGATGTATATCTCGTAGATGCAGCAATATACATGTTCAACCCAAAATTGAATCCTCACGAAATGATTTTGTATACTGAGTAACTTCCATAAAAGGTATAAGCAACATGGACAAAACCAAACTTGCCGAACTAATGGCGAAAATTCGGGCGCAAAGATCCCTGAATAACCCGCCACAATGGAAAGATCAATTTCCATCAGTGCAACCATCTCCACCTCCCACAATTCCACCAGTCCAAACGGGGACTATAACCGGCACAAACCTAGCTGATCGTATAGCTCAACTACGGGCACGAACAAAGGAACAATCGGCACCATCAATCATTGCGGGGGAAACGGGTGCAACAATAGCGGATGATATAGCGGATGCCCTACAACCTGAGCACCATATAACCATTTCCCTAACCAATGGGCACGATGCGCCAGTTCCATCCCATGGACAGGTAATTGATAAATACGGCAAACTCATAACCCTGAATGAGCGCCAACAAGAATTTGTCCGCATTGCTGGCATTGAGCGGAAAAGTGCAGTTCTAATCGGTGCGGCTGGTACAGGAAAATCCACCACACAATACGCTGTATGTCAGGAATCCATACAATCTGGTAATGCTGGTGTTTTGCGCACCGAGGACCACAAACATCTCATAGATGGAACTCCGGGCATTGTGGTAATTGCATACACTCGCCGCGCAGTAGCGAACATCAAACGAAACCTGCCCCTAGATCTCCAAGGTAATGCTATAACAGTTCACAAACTTCTAGAATATCAACCGGTATACTATGAGGTGATGAATGAGGAAACTGGGGAAAGCAAAACCAAAATGGCGTTTGAAGCTACTCGCCACGCCGGTCGCCCATTACCAACAACAATTTCTACAATCATTGTCGAAGAAGCTTCCATGCTTGGAACTGATCTGTTCCAGCAATTAATGGCGGCTTGCCCACACGCTCCGCAACTGATCTTTCTTGGTGATATCCAACAACTTCCACCCGTATTCGGGCCGGCAATCCTAGGATTTAAGCTCCTTGAACTTCCTGTCGTTGAGCTAACTGAAGTCTATCGGCAAGCATTGGAAAGCCCAATCATTCGCCTCGCTCACCGCATCCTCAGCGGCAATCCAATCAAAGCGCCAGAACTTCCCGAATGGAAGTTTCCAGGAAAGCTCACCATACATCCATGGAAAAAGCGCATTGAGGCACATGCGGCACTAAACACCGCTTCCTTATTCTTCACTACTGCGATAGATAAAGGTGCATACAATCCGGAGGAAGATATCATCCTGATGCCGTTCAATAAATCCTTCGGCACTATAGAACTAAACAACATGATAGCTAATCATCTCGCCCACAAGCGCGGTGCAGTAGTTCATCAAATTGTCGCGGGCTTCCAGAAACTCCATCTAGCAGTTGGTGATATAGTTCTGTACGATAAGGAGGATGCAGTAATCACCAAGATAGAAATAAATCCGGTATATAATGGTGCTAGCTATATGCCAGCATCCGCTACACTAGATTATTGGGGCTATGATTCTGCTGGCCCACAGGAAGCGCGAGAAACACAAGATGAAGATGTTGATGTTGACTTCCTTCTTTCTCAAGTAGCAAGCGCGGAAGCATCCGAGGATCGAGTTCGCAGTGCATCCCACATCATTCACCTAAAAATGCGTGATAGCGATACCGATATAACAATCAATAAAGCAAGCGAACTGAATGCTCTGTTGCTGGGATACTGCCTTACAGTTCATAAAAGTCAGGGCAGTGAATGGAAGAAAGTTTTCCTAGTAATCCACCAATCCCACGCAACGATGACACAACGGGAACTTCTCTATACCGCTTGTACTAGGGCGCGCGAGGAACTATATATCATCTGCGAACCAGATACATTTGAGAAAGGAATTCTCAGCCAAAAGGTGAAAGGAAACACACTAGCGGAGAAAGCGGAACACTTCAAGGGTAAGCTCACGGATGGATTTGTGCTTGCGTAATCATTCACATCTCATACAGTAAAGGGAATAATCGTGGCATACAATAACCTATATCTTACAGAACAGGTTCCATTCAACACACTATTGAACCAAACACTCACAGCTATAACAGTGGATACAGAAGAAAGCCAAATCGTATTTACAACACAAGAAGGAAAAACTTATGTGTTGGCCCATGACCAAAGGTGCTGTGAAGAGGTGTACATTGAAAGTGTAGTTGGTGACACAAATGATTTGCTTAATACACCAATCCTTGTAGCGGAGGAAACTACTAATGAAACTGATCCACCAGTAAATACTTGTGATGGCGAGTGCGTCTCATATACTTGGACATTCTATAAGTTTGCTACAATTCGAGGATACGTAGATATTCGTTGGTACGGAACATCTAATGGTTGTTACAGCGAATCCGCGAATCTATATTCTATGTAGGAGATAACCATGACAACAGCCAAACATCCTCCCCATATCAAATTTTCAGATGATCGCGTTACACTAACTTGCCTGAAATGTTTTGCATCCATGAATACTCAATACGCACCCTATGAAGTAAATCTATTTCTAAAAACTCACGAGCATTCACCAACTGCGCCAGTTCTTCCAGCAAATAAACCTGCGAAACCTTGGCCATCCTACTAACTTTCCCGGTGAGGAAACTAACGTGCGCAGGGCCCTTGACAAGCCATCCCCGCCCCGGTAGACTGCGCACCTGCCGTTGGGAATCTCGGCACCAATAGATTCCCAAAATAGTTTTTCCCACAACCGCCGTACTCCGGCAATTACTTTTCAAAAGGTTCTCATTTAAAATGAACGCTCCCGCACACACCATCAATGCCAATCCTGCCGATACGCATGTTGAACTCAAGGAGATGAAGTTTCGCTTTAAGAAGGACAAGACTGGTTCGCAGCGACCCTCCGTGGAACTGAAAAAGGTTCCTGTTCCTAGCGTAACCGGTTTGATCAACATCATCGAAACTGGCGGCAAGTCTTTGGAACTCATCCTGGAAGTTGCTAGCGACACCATTCGTGCAGCTCTTGCTTCCTACATCAGCGACAATGAAGCTGCTGCGGAAAACAACATTCCCTGGAACAAGTTCACTTGGAAGGCTGTTGCTGAAGCGCCGCGTGCGGAACGTTCCACGATTGCTGCAGAACTTTGGGATGCCTTTACCAAGGACTATCTGGAAGTTATGCCTGCTGTTTCTGGCAAGACTCCGGACCAACTTGGCAACGCTTGCCAAGTCTATCTGAAGAAGTTCTCCATCATTAAGACCAACAAGCCGATCATCAAGAATCTGCAACAACAACTCGGCCTGTATATGGAACATTCCAAGAAGGCGGAAGATTTTGTGGAAATCTTGGAACTGCTCAATGACAAGGCTAAGGCATATCTGGAAGCCAACGATATCGAACAGTTGGTTGCGAATCTGTAATCCCTAGCTAGCGACATCCTGGGCATGATGTAAAACTGCCCCACATCTGTTTCTATTCCCTTATACATTTCCTAAGCAGTGTATAAGATAATGGATGCAGCTCCCGATGATCGACAATATAACCCAATATGGAAGCGACTGAAGGCCGAAAAGAAGGTTTCAGTCGCTGTTCCTTTGCCCCTACATGATCGCATAATCAAGGCTGTAACTAAGGAAAAGTGGTTAGATCTGGAGTATAAACTTCAAATCGAACCACGTACAGCAACTATGCGGCACAGTGTGAAAGGAGCAGTTATTACCTTTAGACTGTACATATCCCTTCCACCAGTAATCACTCCCACGGATTTCTGATCATCCATACTCCTGCAATACCACCATGCGTGAAACTGCACCAACCGTATATGTTACTCTCACTGGGAACATAATGAATTCCACGGAGAAAGCTATTCTTCTGGAAGTTCTACAAATTTCCGGCACTCCCACAGCTAAATCCCGTACATTGTGGTTCCCAAAATCCCAGTGCTCCAAGATGTTCAAAGATCCTGTGGACCTGGATAAAGATTTCATCTGTGTCGCGGAATGGATCTGCAAGGAAAAGGAGTTGATATAATGGATGATGCACAAGCAATCACCTTTGCATTGCAGGAAAAAGTTGCAGAACTGTCGGCTGCACTACTTTCCAAGCATCCCACAATGTCATCTCTCCTGCAAACCATTCACAAAACTTTGCGACAATACCCTGAGCAAGTCACTGTGCTTTCACCTCAGGAACTCAATATTGTAGTCGAAGGACTGAAAGTACAAACTATGACAGTGTTTGCAGAGAAAACTACCAAACCTTCCACATCTGCAACTGCTTCCCTAAAGAAAGCAATTGCTTCGAAAGGTGCAGATGCGTTCTAACCAGCATCTCCCATGTACTCCCAAGCAATTGGCATGGAAAATAGGAATGATCTGCGAACACTGGAAGAAGTTTGCAACCCTATTTCCAGCACCCACACCTGCACCTACCCAGCCACAGAACAAACCCCTACCGAAGGAAACTTCCGCCTCCTAATTGCCTGCCTTAGTGCAGGCTTTCCTACTGTTAAGTTCCGCATTCTTGCTGACTGGTTAGCTATTCCACCCTCGCCAGCTCTTGAACCATTCGCGGTGCTAGGAACTGAACAGTACGGTTCACTAATTCGTACAATACAATCATGCAATCCATCGAAGAGTTGCTCTCTGATTCAATATCTGATCTGGGAATACTCGATACAGATAGCAGCGATGTACTCGTGGAATCGCCAACAGGAACTACTGGAGTTTCTTGGCAAGAACCCGGATATGTTGGCACAATTGACTACAGGATTCGCCAACTTAGCTACAGCTCACTTCTCACACTACACCAATGTCCAAGAAAATTCCAGTTATATAAACTGCGAACTACTCAACGAACCGAAGAAGATTCCAAAAGCACAATCACCTTCGCATTCGGACATGTTGTCGGAGAAGCTATCCAACTTGCGCTCCAAGGTGCTAGCGAAAACGAAATAATCTTTCGCATGTTCTGTAGCTGGCACACCGATCTATACGCAATCGATGAGCGGTTGGATAAATCTTTCTTTACTGCCGTAATGGCAATGCAAAGATTTCGTGCTGCACTCGCCGCGGGCTTTCTATCCGAATACGAGCTAGTATACATAGATGGGCGACCCTCATGTGAGCTATCTTTCTGTGTCACGTTTCCAGACGGCTTTCGTTTGCGTGGCTTCGTTGACGCAGTTCTGCAGAACAAAACTAACGGGAAGGTGATAGTTCTGGAGTGCAAAACTACCGGGGCAGTCGCAGTAAACCCCGCATCGTATAAAAATAGCTCTCAGGCAATCGGATATTCCATAGTTCTAGATCACCTATTCCCAGCTATCTCCTCCTATGAAGTGCTATATCTCGTATACCAGACCAAAGCAAAAGAATACCTCCCGATACCATTCACAAAAACCTATCTCCAACGAGCACTGTGGTTGCGAGAACTTCTCCTAGATGTGGAAACAATAAAACTATACGAGGAAGCTGGAGTATACCCGATGCACGGAGAAAACTGTGTATCCTTCGGCAGAGATTGTGAGTATCTACAAACCTGCACACTTTCCACAGCTTATCTTACTAAACCTTGTACAGCAGAAGAGGAAGATACAGTGGATTATCAGGTAAATGTTTCCCTCCTTGACCTACTCAACACACAACTTGCAAAAGCGGAAGGATAATCATGAGCGCGCCATCACAAATCTCACCAAACCTTGCAGTTCTAGCTCTCCTCATAGATTTGGAAACCGGATCACCAACCCTACATTCGCTTTCAGCAACCAAACAGCGTCACTGTCTCAAATTGCAAAGTGCTGGTCTGGTAGTTTTAGGTGGAGAAGATCTATCCAGCGTACGAGTATCTCTTAGCGAGCTAGGTGTAGTGGTTCTAAAGGAGCTAGCAGATAATTTTAGTACAATGCTAGCTACTTCCCCTGCATATATGAAAGGTTAATTCCCATGAACATCTACGCACAAATAATTTTATACCTCACATTGTTGGAAGGCACAATAGGTCTAATCATTCGCCTATGCTACCTTGGCTGGGGTAAGTTTCCAGTAACCGTAGAACGTACTCGCGGATTTGTAGTAGTGCAACTTATTCTTGGCATAGCAATGCTAGTACTAACCCTCAAGGCACTAGGAATCCTGTGATATGAAACTCTCCCTAAAAACTGCATCAAAGAGCCATCGTGTTCTCCTATTTGGCCCGCCGAAATCCGGAAAGTCCCTTCTCGCCGGTAAACTAGCGGAAGTGTTTGATCTCCTGTGGTTCGATCTGGAAAATGGCTATGATACATTGTTCCAACTCCCGGTCGCATGGCAGGAACGAATCAACATTATCCAACTCCCGGACACGCGTACTTTCCCGGTCGCTGTAGAAACTTGCCTTAAAGCTATCAAAGGAACTGCAGGAACTATCTGTGAAGAACATGGAAAATGGGGTTGCATCCATTGTGCAAAGACGAATGCTGCGACGACTTCCGTACATCTTAGCGAGCTACCTCTTAGCTCTATTGTGGTATTTGACTCTCTGACACAACTCACCAATAGTGCAATAGCGCATATAGCAAAGAATCAGCCAGAAGACTATAAGTTCGAACACGATGATTGGGCAAACCTCGGGAAAGTTATGGACACATTCCTTTCCCATGTGCAGCAAGCTGGATTCCATGTCCTATGTATCTCCCATGAAACAGAAGCAAAGATGGAAGATGGGAAGGAGAAACTGGTACCAACTGCCGGCACCCGGAATTTCTCCCGCAATGCTGCAAAGTATTTTGATGAGGTAATGTACTGTGAAGTGAAGAACAAGCGGCATATAGTTGGTTCCTCCACACTGTACAATGGCAACATCCTAACTGGCAGTCGCACCGGGCACATTCTCGAAGCACAAAGTGAGCCATCCCTGATTCCAATTTTCAAGGGCGAGCGCCCGAAAGCACCTAGTATCGTACAAACAGATACTCCCGCAACCAAGGCAGTTACAGGACTTGCCGCACTTTCAGCTAAACTTGCTGCACAAAAGGAGATAGCAAATGGACAGAAGTAAGTTACAAGTACCCGCGAACATTAAGCTTGTGGGATTCGCAGGGAGAGCAGGTAGTGGGAAAGATACTGCTGCAAATCTGGTTGGTTTTTACAAGAGTAGTTTTGCACGTCCGCTAAAACATGCCTGTGCAGCACTGTTTGGTTTGATGCCCAAAGATTTCAATGAACCACAATACAAAGAACAAATCGATCCATACTGGGGAATTTCTCCAAGGCAGATGGCCCAATTCTTCGGCACAGAAGTGGTTCGTAACCACATGGAAGAACTTCTTCCTGGTATTGGAAAAGATTTCTGGGTGTACAGACAAACTCAACAGATCAAGCAATTTTTCGGCGAAGCCCCCATAAATCCTACACTTGTAGCCATCACTGATGTTCGCTTTCAAAACGAATATGATTGGATCATTTCCAATGGTGGAATCATAATCCATATAACTCGCCCAGATGTTGCACAAACTGTAGGCATTCCTAATCACCCTAGCGAAGCCGGCATCCCTAACATTCACACACCTGAAAGGACTTTCTATGTAAACAACACCGGCACAATTGCACAACTGCAAGAAACTGTCAAGACAATAATCTCGACAGCATTTCCCTCCATTTCTCTCCCGTAATCCCTACATCCATACACTGGTACATACTATGAACACTTCTGCTGATTTCAATGTTGACGCAATTCTCGATGGCACTCTGGATGATTTGGCTGACATGCCGGAGTTTCGTCCGTACCCTGCTGGCACGCATCGTTTCCATCTCACACTGGTGAATAAGACTGCTAAGAAAGATTGGATCAATGGACATCCTGCAGTCGAGGCAAAGATGAAGCTCATTGAAACTGTCGAACTCGCAAATCCGGCCGATGCCCCGCTTACTGCCGGCGCTGAAACTTCCGTGCTCTATATGTTGGACAACGAACTCGGGCAGGGCAGCTTCAAGAATCTGATGAAAGCTCTGGTTGCGCATTTCGGTGCGCGCAGTAACCGGGAACTGATGGAAGAGTGCAGGAATCTGGAATGCCTCGGTGTTACCAAGTTGCGCGCAAATAAGGATAAGACCAAGGAATACACGGATCTGGTCGAAATCCAAGTGGTGTGATTGTGGAAACTGGAATCAATATCAGTAACACACCAGCTTCCCCAGAAACTTTCA
>Ga0213917_1000119_pt1 | contig 18429 bp, 21 predicted proteins | sample McNCre117MG_FD_161051 | JGI IMG/M metagenome (GOLD analysis project Ga0213917, IMG submission 161051) | Freshwater microbial communities from McNutts Creek, Athens, Georgia, United States - 1-17 MG | ecosystem: Environmental > Aquatic > Freshwater > Creek | place: USA: Georgia | collected... | reverse complement strand
CGGTCGGCACCTATCTGACGATCCCGGTCACGATCGCAGATGTGGCGACGGCTGGCGAATATTTTGCGCACAATCCCGATGCGACCAATGGCTGCCAGCACGCGGCTGCCGTGATCCTCTATCCGGTCACCACCGGATCGGGCGAGACCAAGACGGTCACCGCCTGGGTGCGCGGCCCGGTTGAATTGCGCGCCGACGATCTCGTTTGGCCACATGTCGGCATCACGTCGCCAGAAAAAGCCGCCGCCGCCGCCGAACTCGCGGCGATCGGCATCATCCTTCGCTGATAACCATTCCACCGTTGCGATTTAAGGGAATTTGCACGGCTCAACATAAAGGACAATTTCGATGACACCCTTCAACGTCTTCACTGAGGACATGTTCAGCGCCGTGACGCTCTCGGCGGCGGTGGACAAGCTTTTCTACGTCCCGACCTATCTGCAAACGCTGGCCGGGCTGATCGTGCCCGATCCGGTTCGCACCGAAGTGATCTGGATCGAGGAACGCGAGAATGTAGCCACCATCATCCCATTCAGCCCGCGCGGCGCACCGCCTGATCAGGTCGGTGGCGACAAGCGGGTGGCGCGAGCCTTCCAAACCCTGCGCTATGCCAAGGCGTCGCGCATCACCGCTGCCGAACTTTTCGGCATCCGTCAATGGAACAGCGAAGTTGCTTTGAAGGATGTCGGCACCGAAGTCGCACGCCGGCAAAGCAAGTTGCTCGCTGGCGCATCGCTGACCAAGGAATATCATCTGCTCAACTTGGTAACGCAGGCCAAGCAACTCGATGCCGCTGGCAATACGATCTATGACTGGGCCACTGAGTTCGAACAGACAATCCCGAACGAAGTCGACTTTGATCTCGACAATCAATCCTGGGCCGCCGGTGCGATCTTGAAGAAATGCCGGGCCGCACGACGTTCGATCCAGATCGGCTTGGCTGGCGTCGGCACGGCGAGCCGCATCGTTTGTCTGTGTGGCGATGCCTATTACGAAGACCTGACCACCAACCCGGAAGTTCGCAACACCTACCTGAATTGGCAGGCAGCGGCGGACCTGCGCAATGCCTCGAAGGAGTGGTCATCCTTCATCTATGGTGACATTGAGTTCATCAATTACCGTTCGACCGACGACAAGAGCACGGTCGCCGTCAATACCGACAAGGGCTTCATGTTCCCACTCGGTGCCGGCATTTTCCGTCAGGCATTGTCACCGGGCGAGCGTTTTGAACATCTCGGTCAACTTGGCCAAGAGTTCTATTCGGGGATGGTGCTCGACGACGACCGCAATTCATGGGCGGATGTTGAACTCTACAGCTACCCGCTCTGGGTTTGCACCATGCCGCAGGCGCTTTACCACACCAAGCGCACATGATCGACTGGCGAACATTGGCGGCGCAAACCGACGCCGCTATCAGCGCTCAATTCGGCGAGCGCGTTCGCCTGATCCCGATGCGCGGGGACGGATATGCTCCCCGCGTTCCCGATCCGACGCGAAAAGCCATCACGGTCGTTTTGGCGTTCGACACTTCCGGCGAACGTGCGATGTCCCTGATGGCGGATCGTGCCGGGATGCCGTTTCAAACCCGCGTCGCGCTCGGTGATATGTTCCTGTGGTCGCTGTCCGATAGTTACGACGCGGTGAAGGCGTTCGATCCGCAGGAAGGCGATCTGGCCGAAATGCTTGATCTCGGCGAGACCTACGAGATCAACAAGGCCATTCCGACCGCGACTAGGTGCGTGATGATGTCGGTGATCCGGGGAGAGAAATGATCATCCGTTCCTGCATTCGGATGGCGGCAGTGAAGGCGCTGCGCAATTCGACATGGGCCGAAGAACGCTGTTATGACAGCGAGACGACGCCGCTACAGGAGGCGGTCAAGGCGGCAGCCAAACCGTTCGCGGTTGTCTATACCGAAGACCTCGACGATACCATCGAGGGCCGCGACCAGCTTTGCCCCGACAAGCGCAATATGAAATTGGTGGTCGAGTTCGGCCTTGCCGGGCGCATCGAAGCCGTCGATGGCGGTTCGCCGGTCGCGATCCCGGCGACGTCGGATGCGATGGAGCGCGCGGTCGACCTGTTCGAGTATCAGATCGTGACGCAACTGTTTCACCGGCCGGATAATCCATGGGGCGAACTGTTGCGCCGGATGGTGCCGGCGGTGCATTCGGTTGCATCGACGCGCGCGGGCGAGAGCGAGCGCGGCGTGAGATGGGCAGCGCGCCAGCGCGTCATGGTGGTCGAAACCATCGCCGATCCGACGCCCGGCGAAGTTCTCAAGGCAAGCAACCCGATATTTGATTTCCTCACGATGGCGCGCGCGGACGAAGACATGTCACTGGCGAAAATCCCCGAACTGATCGAAAGCCTGCTTTCGACCACCGACCGGCCGACATGGCGACAGGCGCAAGCGGCCCTTGGTCTCACCGAGGATGAAGTGCGCGGCATCGGCATCGCGCCGCCTTACCTGACGCCGGATGATGAAGTGACGACCGACAAGATCAGGATCAACAGTACCGATCAGGATCATGCCACCGCCGACAATATCGACGAGCGCGTAAACACCATCGATATCGAGTTCAACGATCAGATCGTCACCGTGCCGGTGCAGAGCGAGAACCCGTTGTGAATGTCGACGACCACATCACGCAATTGTGGGCTCGGGTTTCCGAACTCGAACGGCGCGCCGCGAACATGGTGCGGCATGGTCCGGTGACTGACGTAGATACCAAGAAGCAATTGGTGCGCATCCAGTTAGGCCCGGATGCAGATGGTCAGCCGTTTAAATCGGCTTGGACACCATACGCTCAGATGGCGGGCGATTTCAAATTTCACAATCCGCCGGTGAAGGGTCAGAACATGTCACTGTTCGCGCCCGGCGGCGATCCGGCGCAGGCAATAGCTGTGCCTTTCACATGGTCATCGAAGCAGACGTCACCATCGACCAAGGAAGACGAACACGTCACCACATTCGGCGCGTATCGAAAGACGCTGACCAAAAAGAGCGTGCTGATCAAGGTGCAACAGGATCACCAAGACAATCGCGACGCGGCTGATCAGGAAATGAAACTGACGCCGCAAGAGCAGAATTTGTATTCGCATCATCTCGACAACCTTTACGGCGGTGGAAGCGTCACCAATCCTGACGGCTCGATCTCAACGATCAGGCAGATCACGGTTGGCACTGATGCAGGCGTCACCAATATTCCGACCGTTTGGGATGGACAAATTCTTTCCAATTCCGATGCGATCTCGCGCGCGCAGGCAGCGGGAATGGAAAATTTTCCGTCGTATCCCGACGAAGCCACCGCGCAAGCGCGCTACGATCAGATGCATACCTTCATGGATAAGGACGTGCAGACCTTCAAGCAGAATAAGGAACCGGAAACGACATGGCTGATCCAGCGTGACAAGGTTCGCGTGCAGGTCGGCGGTAACTCGACGGTGTTCGAAGCTACCGACAAGAAGATCACCATGAGCATCGGTAATACCAAGATGACGCTCGAAGACGGCAAGGTGCATGTCGAGAGCGAGCGCATCGAGACGCAGGGCAACACCTATCTCGGTGATCCGACCGCGAGCGATGCGGTGCTTGGTGATACAGGTTCGGTGTCAAACAATTCGCCGAAGGTGTTCGTCAAGGCCACGCAGGGTGCGAGCCCCACAGCCAAGGACACTCAGCCATGAGATCAGCGCTTGCGAGGTCGCTTCGGTCGCTGGTTGTTCGCCTGCTCTTTGTAGGTTGCCCACTTGCAATTCGACTTCGAGTAGCCGCGATTATTTTTCTTGCGTTCAAGCGTCATTCGCGGCGGTGGCGGTGGCTTCTCGCCCATGTCGGTGAGGAAATTGTCGAATTTCATCCATCGTTTGCATACCGTGATGCCTCGCCCGCCGTAGTCGTCAAAGCGAGGATGGTTTGGATTGGTGCAGCGTTGGATCATCGATTGCCAACTGGTGTAGGTTCGCGATGGATTATTTTTCGGAGAGTGTCCGTGCCTCAATTGAGTTGGAAAGTCGCGCAACAGGCATCGGCAGCTTGTCGTTCGACCGGCACGAAGATGATTGCCTTGCGTAATGATCTCATTGCCGCATTCGCAGCGACACTTCCATCGAACATGCTTGTTGCTGCTATCGACGCGACCTTTAACCGTCAGGCGTCCGAACTTCTGACCTGTCAGATCAATCAAGTTCACCGGAGGGCCTTTCGGTGAGCGCTGGCATGAATAGGAGCACGGGAAGGATTTTGACCGACTGGGATCATTGCGTGCAAAGTATACGCTGCATTATGACGACGCCGTTTTTTGAGAGGGTCTGTCGCGAATATGTAGGATCACACGCGGTAAAATTGCTCGGTGAACCTGCCAATAGCACGACAATTTTAAGATTGCAATGGGCGATCTGTCTTGCCATCGAACTGTTCGAGCCGCGCGCCGTGCCTTATCGCATCTCGATCACAGATTTAGACCGCACTGGCGCGTCAAGCTGGGTTATACAGGTGATCTATCGGCCGAACGCGCTCGAAGGCGACTTCACGCCATCAGGCATCCGAACGCTCGTTTTCGATCCGACCGTGTCGGGGCAAATCGTTCTCGACAAATCGTTTGATGAGGTTGCCTGATGGCATCGACGCGCTTCCTAGCACCCGATCTGACGCAACTGACGCCTCCGCAGTTGATCGAGGAAGTCGACTTCGAAGTCATCCTTGCCGAACAAAAGGCATGGACGCTGGCGCGCTGGGATGAAGTGCGCGCGGTGCGGCCCGATCTGCCGGCGCTCGATACGCTCGGCCTCGAAACCGAACCGATGACGATCATCCTCGAAAGCTACGCATTCCGCGAGACCTTGGTTCGAGCGCTGGTCAATGACAAGGCGCGCGCGGTGTTGCTGGCCTATGCGGTTGGAAGCGATCTCGACGCCATCGGCGCGTTCTTTTCGACCTACCGGATGACGGTTGTCGCCGCTGATCCGGCGAATGGCGTCGCGGCGATCATGGAAGATGATGACCGCTTTCGCCGACGCATCCAGCTTGCGCCAGAAGCGTTTTCGACGTGCGGGCCGCGTGGGGCCTATATCTATTGGGCTCTGACGCTAACGACTGACATTGCCGATGCCTGGGCCTATTCGCCATCCGATGGCCGCGTCAACGTGGTGGTGTCTGGGCCAAACGGCGCTGATGTTTCCGACGATATCTTGGGACAATTGGTCCGCCGATATGCTGACGAAGACATCGTGCCATTGACCGATCGCATCAACGTCTATCGCGCGGTGCGGCAAGAGTATGCTTTCGAGGTTACGGCATTTTTCGCGCGCGGGCCTGATCCGACCATTATTGAAACCGCTGTTGAAACCAGCCTGCGCAAGTTCGCATCCGAAAATGAGCGCATCGCGGCGACGATTTATCGAAACGCCGGGATTGCTGCCAGCAAGATCGCATCGACCGACAATGTCCTAGTGACTTCGCCGTCAGCGGACGTAGTATGCGATGACGATCATATTCCGCATCTGACCGGCGTCATCGTTCACCCCGTCATTCTTGGGGACTAAAGCCAGTGGCCTTGCCGCAATACTCCGACCACCTTCTGCCGCGCAACTCGACCGCGCTAGAGCGCGTCTTGTCGGCGGCCGGTGCGCGCATGACCGGGCTGCCGGTGCAGATCGATCTATTGAAGCGGCCTTTCGATTGCCCGACGCAATTCCTGCCGCATCTCGGCTTCGAGCTATCGGTCGATGTTTGGGAAAATAGCTGGACCGAGATGCGCAAGCGAACCGCGATCTCGCGCGCGATCCCGCTGCAACAGAAAAAGGGCACCGGCTACACGCTGCGCGAATATGTGCGCTATGCCGACGCCGAAGTGATCAAGATCGAGAGACCACCGCAAGGCGTGTTCGCCGGCAAGTCTCTGACCAAGGAGGAACGCGAAGCATGGTTGGAGACCTTACCGCAGATCAGGCTTTGGTCGATCCGCGACACGGTGAATGCGCCATCGCGGAAGATGTTTATCAATTCGAACAATTCCAGGCGGATGCACTCCGCAAGATTTTGTCTGTCATGGGGCTGCCTCGTACCTTCATCAGCGCTGGTCCGGCATGGCCGGCGAGCGCGCTGGGTCGTAGGCGGCGTCGAAACCGACACCCGCGTCAGTAACGATGGATCGATCGAGCAGCTTCACATTCCATCGGTCGCCGGCCTGTCGGCCTTTTGCGGCCGGCCGATGCTTGGCCGATATCTGACGGTCTCGACGTCATCGCGACGCTTGGTGACGATCCAGCCGGCGCAATCGCTGCCGTGGCGATCAGCCGTGACGCCGTCGATGCAAGCGATCACCGCAGAACCGGAACGCGTGAAGGTCGGTGGCACGCGCGGGCTGCAACTGTTTTGTGGAATGCCAATGCGCGGCTTCCTGGTCAAGACCACCGCGCCAATGCGGATTTATGATCGATACGCGGTCTATGACGGCTCGGTGCCGGCACATCGGGCGGCGACGATGTTCATGAACCACGGACGTTTCGGCTGGCCCGCTCACTATGCGCGAGTTTATCTGTCGGTGCCAAGCCAGCGGAGCGGGTTTGCCTTCGGCTTGGGTATCAATATGCCAAAAAAATTCTTGGTGCCGCACAATCCCGAACCGCTGGCGAAAGCCATGCGGGCGATCCGCGCCTCAAAGCGACTTTCCGACCGGATCGATTTGGTGATCGGTCCAATTCACAAGTTTGTCGCCGGCAAGACCTTCATCGCTGGCGTCGATAGTTACATCGCTCCTTGAAAGGAAACCAAGATGGAAAGGCTTGTAAAGTTTGCCGACAACCAAGAGGTGCAGGCAGAAGACTTCACCAATATCCAAGCCTTCGCGCGAACCTCGTTCGATGATCTCGTCAATGACGTGGTGACCGTCTCACGACGGTATGCCGGGTTCGAAACACAGAAGACCGCGCAGGCAGAAATTCAGGTCGGCCCCGGTCGCTTCTATGATGCTGGCGGCGGCGTCTACTATCGCACCACCACTCTTGTGCAATCGATGATTTCCTATCTGCCGCCGACGACGGGATCGAAGCGCATCATTCTCGTTTGCGTCAGCGGCAGCGAAGTCGACACCAACGTGCAGACGCGCGACTTCCTGGTCGACAGCGTCACCGGGCGCACCGAACCGGATGCCGTCGCGATGGAAAGCAGCCGTAGCGCTGTCATCTCGATGGTGCAGGGTAACATCAGCGCCGATCCGCAGACGCCTGGCACACCATCCAATTCAGCGGCGATCGCCAGCGTGTTGCTCGATCCGACTGGCGTTGTTTCGGTGACGATGATCCCCGACAACTCGGTGAAATCAACCGAAGCCCTGGACCTGCGCACCGCGATCATCGAAGCCTTCAAGTCCGCGATCGAACCGCGCGTGATGTCGCTGGCTGCCGATATCGCCGCGCTCGCGAAGCGCATCGATGGGCTTGGCCAGAACAGCAACAAATCTCTGGCGCAAGTCTATCAGGATGTGGCGCTGCTCAAGGTCAATGCGGGGCTACCAGCGGACTTCGCGAATTACGGGGCCGACAATTATCAATCGACCGCGCACTCCGACACGGCGAACGCTGCCGGGCTCGGCTACGATTGCCAGATCAGCAACGGCCTGACGTTCAATGTTGCCGCCAGTTGGAACCGAGAAGTCGCGCTTTATTCAAGCTACGACGCCAACGCCAACTTCAATGATGGTCTCGTGCTGCCGGCTTTCGATAGCGTCTTGAAACTCGACACGCTGACGCCGGATGCGGCGACCAGCACACATTCGATCAGTCAGTACGGCTATCAAACCTTCGACATGGTGCAGAAGACGATCACGCGCTATCGCCTGCGCTACGGCCCGTATTGGGGATGGTACTATCCCTATTACTACCCTTGGTATTATTCGTTCTGGGGCCTGTGGCCCGACATGACGTGGTCGGCTTACCTCGCGTGGTACGGTGCATGGCCGTATGCATACTACTACTACTATTATTGGTACTACCCCTGCTATTGGTACGAAGCCTACACCGAGACCTATTGGGACATGGAGGTTGTCGATCACAGCATTCTCGGCGCGCAGGTCGCGCAGACGTGGCTCAACGCGAACGACATGTGGTGTACCGGCCTCGGCATTTACATCTCGACGGTCGGCGCTGCCAATCCGGTCTATGTGTCGATCTGCGAATTGACGGCGGGGCAGCCCGACATCAAGAAGCTGATCGCACATACGATGATCGATGGCGACAAGGTCAAGACCGGCTGGAACGTGGCACAGTTGCAGCCGACCTTCCTGAAAGGCGGCACGCGCTACGGCGCGGTGTTCACGTCGGAAGCCAACCATCAGGTGCAGCTTGTCAACGGGCAATCGTATCTCGATGGCACGCTGTTTTGGTCGACCGATACCGAGTATTATACCGGCGATCTCACCAACGATCTGCGCATGCAGATTTACGGCGCGCAGTTCAAGGCATCGCAGACCACCATTCAGTTCAATTCGCTTTCGCTCGATGGCGGCATCCTTGCCATCGATCTCTTGGGCCGCGCGGTGGTGCCGGATGGTTGCCAGTTGTTCTATGAAGTGCAGCCGGAAGGCGGCGACTGGCAAGCGATCACATCGGAGAATATCTCGATCCTCAATCCGAGTTCGCCGCCGACATCGCTTTACTTCCGAGGCCGTTTCGTCGGCACCAAGGACGTCGCGGCCGGCGTGCAACTGGCTGGCTCGAAGGTCACGGTGTCGCGACCGAAGGTGACATTCAAGCATGTGTCATCGCAGTTCACGATCACCAGCGTGACGACGCTCGCGGTCAAGGTCCGGTTGACCAACTTCCAAGATGACGGCGCTGGCACCCCGCATTCCTGCACGGTGCGCCTGCACATTGGTTCTGACTATATCACCGGCACCGTGGCCGATGCGCTGGTCGATGCGGCAACCAAGACCTATGAGCGAACCGTCACCTTCACGACGGATGCGTTCACGCAATTCCGCGTCGTGATCGATGGCACCACAACATCGGCCGGCTATTTGTTCACGGTGGCGGATATGGTCTACTGGACGGCATAACCTGTGAGCGCAGACAGGGCGGGGTGATACCTCGATAGAGGGCAACGAATGCCCCGCCCGCTATCTCAATCGAAAGGAAGACGATAATGGCAACCTATGATCCGGCGACGCGCTATCGCATCAAGGTCAATCGCGTGGTGCGGCTCGCCGATGGCCTGACCGTGCTTCGGCCTGACCATCACAACATCGAAGCCTACGGCAATGTCGTCAGCCAGATCGATGCGGCTTGGCTGGTATCGGCCGAACCTTTGCCGGCGGTGCCTCAAACGATCGGGGCCGACGTCAAGGCAGCGGTCGAGAGTTCGCAGGCAGCCAGCACCGCTTCGAGATCAGCGGGCGCGAAGCTAGGTAAGGCTTCCGTCAAATCGTGAAGGAATGAGCCATGTCGCGGCGGATCGATGCCTACAAGATCAAGACCAACGATAATCTGGGCAATCCCGCGTTCTGGAATGCTCGCTTCGCGGATATCGACAACCGCCTAGGCGCGGTCGAGGACTATGAAGGCGAATTGCAAACCGTCGTCGATAGCCTCACCGCGCTGGCGCTGGCGCGACTGAACGACACGTTCCTGCCGCTGATCAACGAAGCGCAATCGCGGCTCAATTCGCTTGCGGTGTCATTCTCGGCAGAAGCCTTGACGTCGCTGGCCTGCACCGCAGGCACCAAGGTGTTCACCCTGACGGATGCGACCGCCGCGAATTACGTCTATACCGACTACATCACCGCGCGCGCGGCAAGCGCCCCGGACAATACGATGACCGGGCAAGTCGTATCCTTCGATCGAACCACGAAGCATCTTACGGTCGCGGTCGATCGCGTCACCGGCGACGCTGGCACCTATGGCGACTGGCTGATCCGCGTCGGTTATCCGCCGGGCTCGAACCATGAAACCGACTACGACAACCCGCACCATGTCACGGCGGAACAGGTCGGAGCCTACACCATCGACGAAGCGAACGTCGCCATCGTCGATGCGATCGTGGCGGCGGTCGCCGCGCTGGCGCTGCAATCGGCCTCGCAGCATCCAGCGAGCGACTTCGCGACGGCGGATCACAGTCATAACATCGGCGACCTTACCGGGACGGTGGCATTCAGCAACATTGCGACGTCGGCGTTCGCGGATGCTGCCGCGATGCGCGCGCTCACCGCGTCGAAACTGATCTCGACCGATGCGGTCATTGCCGGCAATGCCTATGTGGCCGGCGGCAACCTCACCGGCGCGGTCGCGCTCAACTTCGCCAACTTCGTCAATGTCGCCTATACCCTGACCGGCGACGTCACGCTGACGCCCGGCACGATCCCGACGGCGCTAGTCGGAACGTCCGGCGTGATGGAATTTACCGAGGACGCCACCGGCAACCGCAACATCACATGGGGCAGCGGCTTCAAGTTTAGCGATGGCATTGCGCCCGCGATCGACAAATCTTCCGGTCGCGTCAACACCATCAACTATCACATTCGTTCGACATCGCTCGTCTACATCGGCTTGGCGTTCCACGGCGTCAGGTAACCTCTTTCGATAGGAGAATAAGGCTATGGCCCTTCAATTTGGTTTTGCTTTCCAGCGCGAAGCACTCGAACCCGCGCCGCCGTCGAATGCGATCATGAGCGTCGTCGGATTGTGCGCGCCGATGACGAAGGCTACCGGCGTGCAGGATAGCGACTTCACCGGCGCATTCCCGCTCAATACCCCGGTGATGTTCAACACCACCGACGCGATGGCGCGGATGATCGATCCGTTGACGCCGGTCGGTGACGCGATCTCCGCGCTCAATTCGCAGTTGGGCAAGATGCAGCGCAGCGCCCGCGTGATCGTCACCCGCGTGGATGAAGGCACAAACCAAGACCCGGCGGCGAAGTATCTCGAAACCGCCGCGAACATCATCGGCAATAGCTCGACCGGCACCGGGCTTTATTCGTTCAAGAAGGCCGGCGCGATCGTCGGATGCTATCCGCGCCTCGTCGCATGTCCTGGCTATACGTCGCAAATGCCGGAAGATGCGGACGTCAATCCGATTGCGGCGGCGCTTCCGCCGATCCTCAATTCCTACCTAGGTGTCGCGGTGGTCGACGCGCCCGGCACCAACGAGGCCGACGCCATCACCTACCGCGAAGGCATCGCATCTGATCGCATCATCGTATGCGAGCCTGACGTGAAGGTGCTTGAGGCTGGCGTCATCGTGCGCCGTCCGTTGTCGCCGCGCATCCTTGGCATCGCGGTGCGCCGCGATTTCGAGTACGAGGGTCGGCCATCGCATTCATGGGCCAATCAGCCGGTTTACGGCATCGTCGCGCCGGGCCGCTACATCGATTTCAGCCTGACCGATGGCTCGACCGAGGGCCAAGACTTGCTGGGGCATCAGGTCGGCGTCTTGGTGCGCGGCGAAAGCGGCGACGACTTCGCCATTGCGGACGGCGGCTTCGTCGCGGTGGTTTACGAGAACTGCGACGAAGCGAGCGGCGGCATCTGGCAACAGTTGCACAAGACGCGGATGCGCGACTTCATCGAACTCACCGCATTGCGAACGCTGCGCTACTACCTCGGCAAGTTCAATCTGACGACGCATACGATCCAAGTGATCGTCAATGTGATCTCGGATATCCTGACGATCTCGCAATCGAAGGGTGACATCCTCGGCTTCGTGTGCCGCTTCGATCCCGACACCAATAACCCGGACGATCTTCGGCAGGGCCATATCTATATCGACGCTCGATTTGAAGAAGCGCCGATGTTCCGCATGGCGACCATCGAGAGCCGACCGCATCGCCCGGCGCTCGACGCGACGATCGCCGCGCTCACCGCTTCAACGGTCTTGGTGTGACAGACGCCGAAACCAAATTCTGCCCCGGATGCGGCGCGGTCAAACCCCGCGCTGCATTCGGCAGTAACAAGGCCAGATATGACGGTCTCAATAATTATTGTCGAGACTGCATCAGGCTTCGAAATGACAATCGCGGTGATCGATCAGGCGAGCATCGCAGGTACTACGTAAAAAATCGCGATCAGGTCTTAGAGAAGCAGGCGACGCGCAAGTCTGGATGGTCGGATGCGAGGCGGGCGAGTGATCGCGAAGTGCAGCGCGTCGGGGCGAACAAGCGATATAAAACCGATCCGATGGTTCGCATCAAAGCAGCGACAAGCGTCGCATTGCGCCGCGTGCTTCTAGGCGAGAAGGCTGGCAGGCGGACGTTCGATTTATTGGGTTATACCACAGACGATTTGCGGCAGCATTTAGAGAAACGATTTGCGCCCGGCATGTCTTGGGATAACTATGGCGAATGGCATATCGATCACGAAAGGCCGGTGGCATCCTTCTCGTTTGATGTCGATCCACTCGCCACGATCAAGGAATGTTGGGCGCTCGAAAATCTGAAACCGATGTGGGGGCCGGATAACAAGCGCAAGAGTTCAACATGGAACGGCATCCACCACCATCGAAAAGGAAATCGTCATGGGCACAATTCTGCTCCTAGAGAGTGTCAACCTATTCTTGGGTAACAACGATCCCGAAGCGTCAAAGCATATCTCGCTGTCATCGATGACGTTGCCAGCGCTCGAATATCAAACCGCCGCGCATAATCCCGGCGGCGGCCCCGGCGAGATCGAGTTCAACATGGGCGCAACGAAGAAACTCGAACTGTCGTTCAAGATGGCTGGCTACGATCCTGACAGTTATCGGCTGTTCGGCGTTGGCTCTGGCAGCGTGAACACCTTCACCGCATACGGCGTGATCCGCGACAAGCGCGAGGGCACGCTGATCCAAGGCAAGTCGATCATCAAGGGAAACATCCAGAAGGTCGCGCCGGAAGCCTACGAGCGCGGCAAGATGTTCGGCCACGATCACGTCATCGGCGAAGTCTCGCATTATGAGCTACACGTCGGCGGGTCCGAGTGGTATTGGTGGGACATGTGGGCGGCCCCGCGCGCGCGGACGTTCGGGAACACGGATCAGGAATATTTGGCAGCTTTAGGGCTCGCTTGATTTTGGAGTGGTATTCATTGCGAAAGCGCATCTCAAAACGTCGATGGAAGGCTCGCTTTCGGATCGGCAAATGGATTTCGCGTGAAGCTGTCGAAAATAATAACCTCGCCTCCTACGTGGCTGACGGAATTTGGCATCCATCCGGTGCCCATCTGATCCGACGTCGGATGCCAGCGGAGCGACGCGATGGCTGATGTGCTTGCCTATCCCTCAGACATCGCGCCGCCCGGCTGGTCGCCAGATCGCGATCCCGATGATCCTTTCGCTGGCGGATATCAGCCGAAGCCGGGACCGAAGCCCGATATTCCGACCACCGGCAGCGGTGTCAAGCCGGCACCGATCACGCGCGATGATGAAGAAACCGCGCGCTTCGCCGACGTCGAGCAACAGGTTTTTGCCAATCTCCCCGATGAACCCCCAGAGCCAGAAGTCCCGCGCCCGGCGGTGCAATCTATCGGCACCGCCGGGCTGACGCGATACACTCTGCTCTATCCGGTCAAGATCGAAGGGCTCGCGCTGCGCGAGATCAAGATCAGCCCGCCCGCGCTCTGGGATGTGCAGGATTTTCTCGCCGGAAAGATCAAGAGCAATTTCGAACTGATCTCGCGGATGACCGGGCTCTCGCCGGTGATGCTCGGTGCGCTGCGCTGGCCGGACGTGCAAGCGTTGCTCAACATCACCACCGATCTTTTGCCGGCGTTCGTTCGTGATGCCATTGACCAGCAAGGGCGCGGCAATGAATGAGCGCGAACAAGCCGCCATGGCCGTCGCCAATCTTGAAGCGGCGACCACCGATGCGATCCTTGCTACGGCAGAGAAGCTTCGCGAGTTGGCAGGGCCGCGCGCCGCCGTTGCGTTCTGCGAATATATCGGCAGGCAGGTCAACGCCTATGCCATCAACGTCAAGCGCGGATCGAACTGATGGGCACGCAGCAATCCACCATCATCATGAAGTTGATCGATGGCGTGACCGGCCCGGCAGGGTCAGCGTCGAACGCGATGCGCAATCTTCTTGATATCGGGGGCAAGGCGGGCGCGAGCGGCGGCCTGATGTCTGGATTGCTCGATACCACCGTTGGGCAGCTTGCGACTGTGGTCAGCGCCTACAAGATCGCGCAATTTGCCAAGGAAGGTTTCCTCGAAGCGGCGCAAGAGGAAACGCAGTTCATGCGGATGCGCCAGCGCACCGGGGCTACGATCGCGGAAGTAAATCGCGCGCGAGATGCGATTGACGAAATGACGATGCACTTCGGTGTTGCGCACAACGATATGATCGAGGGCTTTCAGAAACTTGCGGTCGGCGGTCGATCATTCGCGGATAGTCTGGCGCTATTGCCACAAGCCGCAACGGCGGCACAGGCATTCGGCGTTGCCATCAAGGATGCAGCCGTTGTCGCTGATGCGCTCGATGCGCAATTGAAGATTTCGGCTGCCGATATGCCGAAAGCATTCGATCTGATGGCTGGCGCGGCGCGTGCCGGTAATGTCTCGGTCAGCGAACTGATGACGATCCTGCCGGAACTCGGTGCCAAGGCGAACGCGGCCGGCATGAAGGGCACCGATGGATTGCGACAACTATTGGCAATCCTAGAAACGGTTCGGCCCAACTTCGCCAGCAGTGCGGAAGCGGCTGGCGCGCTGGGGACCGTGCTCGATAATTTGCAGAAAAAGACCGTGCTGGCAGCATTCGCGAAACAAGGCATTGATCTCAAGGCGCGTCTTGATGCCGCGAAGAAGTCTGGCGATAATTTGGTAGAGGTTTTCTACAACGCGGCCATTCAAATGACGAAGGGTGATCTATCCAAGCTGCCTTCGTTCTTCGCGCGCGGTGCGGCTGACTTGGTGCCGTTCCTGAAAGCATTACAGGATAGCGGCGGCGCGTGGCAGGCATTCGATGAAGCCGCTAGACATAGCGGCGAGACGGTTAGAGACGCCAATGAGGCAATGAACTCGACCGAAGCGCAATTGAAGCGGCTAGCCGAAGCGTGGCGCAAGGCCAAGGAAGAAACCGGCAAGGCGCTGATCGATGCCGGCGCGGTCGAAGGCTTGAAGTGGGTTACCGACGAGATCAGGCGAACGGTCAACGACTTCAAGCAACTTGCTGATGACATCCATATGATCGGGGTGCGAACCGGGATAGTCACCGCGACCAAGGAGGACACTGCCCGGCTATTGGCGGAAAAGGTCAAGACGCTCGAAGACCGGCTGGCGGAATATCGCACCGGCAAGCAGACGCCGGTCAAGGAGCAACTGGCGATCAATGCCGAAGCCGAACTGGCAAGGCTGCGCGGGGAACAGACCAAGGCGATAGCGGAAGCGCAGGCGGCCGAAGCGGCTGCCGCGCCAGCGAAGCCGCCAGTATCGCCAACTGCGGTCGGTGGCGTCGTCAAGCCGATGTATGATCTGACCAAGGCCGGCATCACGACGCCGCTCGAAGCGGTTGTCACGCCGAAGGTCGAGCGCGGGGCCGATCTGACCGCGCCGCTATCTGCGATGGGAGTGGAAGCTGGACAGGCGGCGGGCGTCGCGGCCGGAAACTCAATGATCAATTCGATGCTAGATAGCGTTCGAAAGGGCATCGGCGAAGTCAAGGCGGCGATCGAAAGCGGGCTCGCCGGCACCACCGCGAACGTCAATGTCAAGCTTGGTGGCGTCAACGCTTCGATGCGTGATGCGCCGACGCCAGCGAACACGCAATAGGGATCATCATGCTATTGCAGGTCGGCCCGCTTCAATTCGACGTCGCGCCGTTCAACGCGCATGAGATCGCGCACGAAGCCGCGACCGAGTTTGCCAAGAAGCCAGTCGTCGGCCGCCGCAAAATCTATGAGTGGGTTGGCGAGGATGAGGAAAAGCTGAAAATTAAAGGCAAGCTTTTCCCGTTCAAGATCGGCGGCCTCGGATCGTTGCAATTGATGCAGACGCTTCGCCAGAGTGGCGCGCCGCAATATGTCGTTCGCGGCGATGGAACGGTGCTAGGCTGGTACAATATCATGGAATGCAACACCATCGACAAGCATCTGTCGGTCGATGGCATCGGCGAAGAAATCGAAGTCGAGACGGTGCTAGAGCGCGCCGACAGTCCGGGCGCGGCGGCGTCGTTCTTCAATATTTTTGGGCTGGCTCCCTGATGGCAACGAGGATCGATGCTTGGGTTATGAATTGGATGCGAGCCTTGGACCTGCATCACGGTGACTGGATGATCGTAGGAGAGGAAGCCGAACGCATCGGCTCCGCGAGGAAGTTCATCTATGAGCATTGCAATGACAACGTCGGTTGAAGTGCTAGAGATCAGGGGCGAGGGCTTGGTGCTGTCGCGGATCATCGCGCGCCGATATCGTCGCTACATCCCGCATTATCTCGAACGGATTTATGATTTGAACCCCGGCCTCGCGGCGCAAGGTCCGATCCTGACGGTCGGCACGAAGATCAAATTCCCAGCGCCGATGTCGGCCGAAGACACCAATGCCATCGATATTGTTCGTCTCTGGGATTAGCGCATGCTGGTCGAGGCTACAGACTTCGTCGTCATCGTCGCTGGCACCGATTGCTCGGTGCGCTTTGCCTCGCGGCTGATCTCTTGCGACGTCATGGACAATTCCGGCGAGACCGCCGACACATGTCGCATCAATCTCGATGATACCGGCGGCATCATCGTGATGCCGCAAGAGGGCGCGCCGGTGGTGGTATCGTTCAATGGCGTGCAGGCGTTCGACGGGATCGTCGACGATGTCCGCTCGGTCTACGATCGTGGCAGCGGCCGGCGATTGGAGATCGACGCCAAATCGGCGGACATGAAGGGCAAGCAGAAGTCGCCGAAGCGCAAGCATTGGGATGACAAGTCTGTCGGCGACGCGATGAAGGACGCGGCCAAGGATGGGGGCTTCGATCTCACGGTCGCGCCGCGCATCGCCGGCATCAAGCGCAAGTACATCGCACAGGATGGCGAAAGCCCACTGCACTTCATCACGCGAATGTCTAGCGAGACGGGCGGCACCTTCAAGATGATTGGCGGCAAGCGCGGCGTGGTGCTCGATCGAAACCAGGGCCAGACGGCAGGCAGCGGCTTGTCGATCGGCATGGTGCTGGCAATGGCCGGCGCGAACCTGATCACCGCGAACATCTCTCCGATCCTGACGCGGCCTCGATACAAGGAAGTGCGCGGGCGCTGGTACGACGTCAAGGCGGCAAAGTGGAAAGAGGAAGTCGTACAGGTCGAGGGCATTCAGAGCGCGGATGGCAGCGCTAGCCTGCGCCACTCTAAGACCGACGCGGACGAAGCCAAGGAGACCGGAAAATCCAGCGGCAAGGAAAGCGCGCGCAACAAAGGCGCTGGCTCTGTGATAATCGATGGCGACGCGACAGCGCGCGCGGAAGGACAATGTACGGTGATCGGTGTTCGGCCCGGCGTTGACGGCACCTATACGATAGATCGCGCCGAACATAATCTCGAACGCGGCAGCGGCTTCCAATCGACGCTGACGTTGAAGAAGCCGGAAGATGCCAAGGACGATCGCGGCAAAGGCAAGACGGCGGCCTCGACCAACGGGGCCGCGCAGCAATCGATCCCATATCAACCGCTGTTCTCACGGTCCTGACAGATGGCGCAAACCTTCATCTTCCTGACCGCGTCATCCGGCAACCTGATCGTGCCGGACGGCTGTACGGGTTTCGATTTCATCGACGCGATCAGCGCGGGAGCGAACGGTCAACCATCCTATGGTGGCGCGTATGGCTTCAACACTCATGGCGGCGGCGGCGGCGCGGGTGGAGGCTTCGCGCGCAAGAACAACGTCGTGGTGTCGCCTGGGCAATCGCTGCCGTACTATGTCGCGACGATCGGGGGTTACAACTATACCGGCATCATGATCGGTGGCAGTTGGGTTTGCCTGTCCTATTCGGCGGTCGGTATGACACCGGGCTACGGATCGATCGGCGACGTCAAGCACACTGGCGGCTATGGGGCCTATGGCACCGAGGGCATCGCAGGCGACGGTGTGTCAGGTGGCCCCGGTGGTGGTGGTGGCGGATGCGCCGGACCAAACGGCAACGGCATCAACGCGAATGGCCCGCTCGGTGGGGCCGGCGATAATTATTCTGGCGGCGCACCCGGCGCGCCCAGCTACTACGCCGGTGCGCCCGGCCTGATGGGACATGAGTACGGCGCGCCTGCCGGTTGCGGCGGCGGAGGGTCATCCGCGACTGGCTGGAACGATCAGTATTTTACTGGACCGGCCGGCTGCGATGGCGGTTGGTATGGGGCCGGTGGCTCCGGGGCCATGGGCGCATTCGGCATGTCATCGCAGGGCTACGCCGGGCCGGGCGGCATTGCCAAGCAAGGCTTGCTCGCGCTCGCCTATACCCCATACGTCGCACCACCTTCATCG
>Ga0213917_1000118_pt1 | contig 18494 bp, 13 predicted proteins | sample McNCre117MG_FD_161051 | JGI IMG/M metagenome (GOLD analysis project Ga0213917, IMG submission 161051) | Freshwater microbial communities from McNutts Creek, Athens, Georgia, United States - 1-17 MG | ecosystem: Environmental > Aquatic > Freshwater > Creek | place: USA: Georgia | collected... | reverse complement strand
TCACGCGAGCGAGCTTTTCATCAGCGCTTTGCCGCGTGGCTGAAGGTGGCAGCGTCAGTAGCACTTCACGGTAGTTGGCCCCCCCGGGCAGCGTGTAGTTGCTGTACTTGGTGGGGGTCTCGGCTTTCGAGTCAGCATCCCACCCGTCTGCAATGGCGTCTGCCGATGTGTCGCCGGAGCCGCGCACTTCATCATGCTGGTCAACAAGCACCATGGAATGGTCGCCAACGTCGTCGCCCTCTTGAGCGAGGCGCACGTGCCAGCCATCGGGAAGATCGGTTGATCCGTCATCGGCCAGCGTGATCTCGGTCACCTTCACTCCGTTGCCTTGCAGGAACTGCTGGACCTGCTCGCGGCTGATCTTGCCGGGCTGCATCTTCAGCCAGTCGTCGAGGCCAGTCCATGCGATCTCGTCGGCCTTGATCGTTCCCTTGTTGGTCAGGCCTTTCAGCCAGTCGGCCCAGCCTTGAGCTGGGGCGCTGCTCATCTTGGCAGTGTCCACTTGGCGCGCAAGCTCGCTGTAGAAGGGCTCGTTCGTTTCGCTCAAGTTCGCATCGGCGGCCTGGGCTACGGCCGCAGCCGCGGTCTTCGGGTCGTTCGAGAACTGGCGCATCGCATCGACCACGGCATCGCGGGCAGCCTGGATGTCGTTCAGGTAGCGATCGGTCCCGTAGGGGCGCTCGTTCTTCAGCTTGGAGAGCAGGCTGTCGAAGAAGTCTCGGATCACGCGCAGCACGCGGCCAAACATGCTTGGCTGACTCAAGCTCATCTGGCGCCAGAAGCGCGGGTCAGTGAAGTTGTCGCCGACGATGTTGGCGATCAGCTCTTCGCGGCCCTTGTCGAACGACAGTGCGTCCATGCCCTTGCTCGCGCGGCGCGCGTTGAGCCACTGGCTGTAGTCGCCAGGGTTCTCGAGCACGGCGCGCAGCCGGTCGCTCAGTCTGTTGTAGATCTCCGGATGGTTCACGCGCAGGCTGTGCAGCAGCTCGTGCCCAAGCACGGCCATGATCGGCCGCGTGGTGTTCTCGTTGACGAAGATGTAGTTCGGCAGGTAGTCGGCCTGCACGCCGTTGGCGAACTGGGTGCTGCTGTGGAAGAACACCACGCGCTTGCCATAGGCCTTCTCCATGAGGTCAACAGCTGCGTACCGGTCGTGCGCGATCTGTGAGTCCCGCGGGCCGGGCTTGGCCACGCGGGGCAGGGCCGTCAGCTTCAGGCCCTTGAACGCTGGCACCTTTGCGCGGAAGGCTGACTCGAGGCGTGCGAGCGCAGCAGCGTCGCCGCTGTGCACGGGGCCGGCCTCGATCGCTTCGGGCACGGGCAGCAGCTCGGTGTCGGCGGAGTCGTCGGAAATGCTCAGGTTCTCGGTGCCGCTGGACAGTCGCCGAGCCTCTTCTGCCATCGACGGAAGCGCATACAGGGCCTTCATCCGCATCAAGGTGGCCAGCGCCTCTTTCGCTGTCTTCGCGTCGTCGATCGATGCGCGCATGAACGCGCCCTGCTTGTAGAAATCGCCTGTCGAGTTGCGCAAAGTCTGGTTCAGGAAGAACTGGCCTCCGCGCGCCTTCGAGGCCGGAACCTGAATCGTGATGCCCTCCCCATTCGGCAGCACGCGCACGTTGTTGTCGCGGCTGTTGATGCCGTATTTCGCCAAGTCAGTGTGGTAGCCCTCGGCCAAGAACCGCAATGCATCAGCCGGAGTTTGGAGCCGGAAGTCCTTGCGCACGTCCTTCGCGAAGCTGAATTTCTTCGGCAACAGGATACCCTGCTCGGTCGAGCCATCCTCCTTCGTAAAAGTGATGATGCTGGCCTTGGTGTCTCCGATTTCACCGTAGGCGCCCAGCAAGTTGCCGGTCACGATCTTGGCAGTCTCGCGCTGGTTGTCAGGCTGCTTCTCGAACAGGCTTTCGATGCGGTAGCCGTCGCCGAGTCTGCTGACCTCGATGGTGCGGAACTTGGTTGCAGCCATGGTCACGGAGCGGAGCGCACCGTTCACAGCGATGGTCACTTGGGTCTTGCTCAAGGCGAACGGATTACCGGTTGACTTGTGAGTCGTGCGGATGTTCGTGACGACTGCGTTGTAGGTGTCGCCGTTGATGTCCACTCGAAAGGTTGATCCAATTGGGTGGTTGTCAAGGAAGTGGATCGCTGCGGCGCTGACCTGATTTGCAATAAGCTGGCCGCCTACATCAAGGCCGGAATACCAGTGCTGGAACGGCGCTTTCAAGTGCGCGATCAGCCCTTGAATGTGTGCCTGTGGTGTCTTGCCGGCCAGATGCTCATCGGTGAGCGTCTTGATTTCCTCCGGAGTCATCGCGCGGCCCTGGGCCTTCACGCTGTACTCGCCGTAGATCGCGTCTTGACCGAACGGGCTTTCCTTGTCCTGGCCTTCGTAGAGCACGTCCTGGCGCAGCTCCTTGGCATCGAAGTCGAAAGTGCGCGGCTCCAGCTCGTTCTGGTTCGTCTTGTTCAGGTAATCGATCAGCGAGCCATACTGCTCTTCAAGGTCTCCATAGACCTGCTCCTGGGTCTTGATCGGCAGCAACGCGAGCCGGCCAGTAGCGGTACGCGCGATGTCGGGTTCGCCCATCTTGTTGCGCACGTCGAGCAAGTCGATCAGTTGCGGGTTGTCTTCCAGGTACTGGTCAACGATCTCATCGCCATACTTGTTCAGCATGTCATAGGCCTTCACCGAGGTTGCGCTCTCGGTGTTGCTCGACGTGTTCGCGTTCAGCGACTTCATCTTCTTGGCCAGCAGCGCGGTCGGGCGCTTCTCGGTCGGCAGATCCACGCTCATCAGCGTGTACTTGGGCAAGACGACCTGGCCAGTCCGATGGATGCGGCCAAGCATCTGCATGAAGATGTTGATGTTCTGGGCCGGCTGCACCACGATCATGTGGCGCTGGCGCTGGTCAGTGAACTTCTCGGATGCATGCAAGCTGATGCCGGTGGAACCTGCGACGTTCAAGATCAGAGCATCGAGTTGATTGGCTTTCGCGATCGGGTTCTCATGGATTCCACCATTGAATCGACGGCCCGTCAGAACCTTGTCGTTTTGCTCCTTCTTCGAGCGCTCACCGAGCTTCGGATTTTTTGGGTCGGAGTAGTCAACGATCAGTGTGCGACCAGTGATTTCAGCCACTGAATACCCGGCCTTTTCCAGCTCGTTGCGCATCCAGTCGATCGGCGACACAGGAATTGAGAGCCGAAGCCCATCAATCACAGCTAGCGCTTGGTCGTATTTCTCGCGGGTCTCTCCATGCAACTCTTCGAGAGCGACATTCCTCTTTTCTTTCCTGCCGTTCGGGAGCTGGACTTGCACGACTCGCGTGCGCTCAAGCGCGCGGCGCAGCACATCGCGATAGTCGAATGTTCCAAGGCTATCGCCTACCTTGATGCCGTTCTCTTCGACGTAGTTGGCCAGGAAGGTTCCCATGGTGCTTTCCAGGGCGATCAGCGGCTTCTCGCCACGCTTGAGCGATGCGATCGCTTCATCTGCGGCGTTTTGAGCCTTCAGGCCGAGCAGCATCTGACGCACGAAGTTGTGCACTACGCTGCTGAATTCAGTGTGGTCGACACTGGCCCTGGCTTGGTTACCAGCGACATCGCGCACACGGGAACCTTCTCGCTTCAGCTCGCGCTCAAGATCCTTGACGTAGTTGTCATGGAAGAACGCATCGGCCTCGACGATTGAACGAAGCGCCAGCGTTGTTTCATCCGACAGTTTCTCGTGCTCGGCTCGGCGTGCGGTGTCTGCGCGCGAGTCGATGGCCACGCCTTCGTAGGATCGCTCGCGGCGGAACATCTGACCGGCGCGCACCAGGTTGTTGCTCACCACCGTTTGCAGGGGCAGGCCGCCAGCCGCCATTGCAGCAGCCAGCCCCTCATCGGATGCAGCTGCACTCCCGATGTCCGTCTTGAAGTAGATCGGCATGTTGTCTGGGCGCTTCGCATAGGTCGCGCTCAGATAGGTCACACCCTTGGCCAGCTCGAGCACACCGCGCATGTACTCGCCGGTTTGAGATGCACCGCCAGCGGTATGCGATTCGTCCAGGATGAAAATTGCCCGGCCCTTTCCGGCCAATGCACTGAGGGCATCATTCTTCACATTCGGCTTGCTGATCTGGCTGTAGGTCAGGAAGACAGCATTACGGTCTTCGGGGATCTCACCCTCATCGACCATGCGGCGTATCGCGGCTTCGTGCGTAGCCTCCTTGTTCGCGAAGAGCTTTTCGTCACCGCTGCCTTTGATCGAGGCTTCGCTGTTGAAGATGAACGGCGCAATGTCGTCGCTGCCGATGTCGTGCAAGTCGTTGTACATATCGGTGAAGAGCGATGCATCGGCGCTCATGAACACCGGGATGTGTCCATTCTTCACTGACCATCGGATGATCGCTGCGGCCTGGCGCCCCTTCCCGATGCCGGTCTGGTCCGCGATGATGATGCCCTTGCCGTTCTTCATCTGGTGGATCGCCGAGGCCACCGAATCGACTTGCAGGCCCATCAGCCCATCAGGCTTGCCAAGGGTCGAGTGCATGTCCTCGATGGTCTCGTAGCCCAGCTCGGCACGGACAAACTCGTCGATGTCGCCGATTTGGTCTTCAAGGGTGTCGAGCGCCGACTGAAGCGGCCCGGCCATGTTGACCGGGATGAGGATGCCGCTGTCCCGATTCGAGCTGCGCGGAACGTACTTCGCCTGGAATTGGTTCTCGGCGTCGCTCAGGCTAGCGCTTCGAGCATTTCCCGCAGGTTCTGGGAGGGCTCCACGCTCGTTCGATCGCCCGCCCACGGGTTCGGCAGCAGGGCGTTTAGTTGGTCGCTCTGCACCAGCGCTCGGGCCCACTGGCTCGATGGGTTTTGCTCCGCGATCGACCACAGCTCCGGGGCGCTCTCCTGCGACATTTCCAGCGCGTTGCGCGCCTCCTTCGGGTCGGCTTGAATCAGCTCGTCCAGATGGGACTGCAGGAACGACAGGTACAGCTCGCGTGTCACTGGGTCGCCCGGGAACTGCACCGACAGGACTTTCGGAGTTCCGGCCGGAATCCAGTGCTGCTTGGTACTGTTCATAGACTTCTCCCCACGTTGTAGCGCGCTTGATTTTCTCAGCTTCCGGGGAGGCTTGGAAGGCCGGCTGTACCTTTCGACCTTCGATCGCGATGACGCGCACCGGCCAGCCGGCGCCCTGGCGCTCGTAGAGCTTGCCATCGACCTCGAAGTGGGCCGCCACGTTGTAGTGGGTGTAGAGCCAGTTGAAGAACACAAGATCCGCGTTGCTCTTCTCGCCGGTAACCTTGTTGGCGCCCAGGATCAGGGTCGCGCGGCCGTCATCCTTCATGCCGTCCAGCGCATTGGCGGCAATCAAGTGGTCGATCTGGCTCAGGGTGTAGCCGTCGAACTGAGCCTTCTCCTTCAGGCCGCCGAATGGGGGGTGCGTCACTACCGCATCGACCGACTTCGGGGTGATGAGCGGCGCCATCGCGGCGTCCTGCGTGGTGACCTCGAAGCCCTGTGCGCGCAGCGCCGTCGCACGGTCTTCGTTCAGCTCATTGACCAGTGCCAGTTTCGGGTCGGCGCCGATCAGCAGCATGCCGTTCCCCGCGGTCGGCTCGGCAACGGTCGAAGTCCGGGTGATGCCGGCCAGCTTCGACGCTACCAGCGCGAGCGGCGCCGGCGTGCTGTACGCCTGGTTCTCGACACTGGTGCTGGTGCGCGCGTTCAGCAGCGGCTGGCTGTCGTAGAGGCGGACCAGCATGTCGAAGGTGGCCTGGGTGGACTGCTTCCGCTCGATCGTGTCGCGCGCGGTCTGGACGATCGCCGCCTCCAGCGCCTCCTGGCCCTGCTTCCAGCGCGCCGGGGTCACGGCCTTGCCGTCGAAGTCGGCCAGCACCCGCTTGAGCGCAAGGTTGTCCTTGGGCATCCCGCCCGCCTTGATCTGCTCGTACAGGTGGTCGGTCAGGCTCTTCTCGGGCGCCGGAGCATGTTGCACCGTGTCTTCCGCTTTTGGCGCCCCGATTGGGTGCGCAGCGTTCAGCGCGTCGAGGTGCTTCTCGCGGATGAAGTAGCCACCGTCCTTCTTGAAGGTGAATTCGTCTATCGCCTTGGCCTGCTCCTTGGTCAAGTCGGTGCGGATGACGCCTCGAATGGTCTTGCCCGCGCCGTTCTTGGTCACGTGCTCAACGATAGGGGGGTGGTCGGGTTCGGTGGAATGGGGGGGTAGGTTTTCGGGAACCTGGGGGGGTGTTATCGACTTGTCCAGGTCGGTCAGTGGCGTCATCTCCCCCTGGGTTTGTGCCAGGCTGGGGTGGTAGTAGGCCGCGGCATACCAGCTCTTCAGGTAGGGCTTCACGATGTCGCCCATGTCCTCGAGCATGGCTTTCGTGAAGGCTGCGAAAGTCCGGGCGCCGTTCTCGATGTGCCAGCCGGCCAGCGTCAGGCCAGCCTGCAAGACCTCGGGGTCCATGCCGGTGTTCAGCGTCCCGCCCAGGCGCTTGCGCAGCAGCTCGCGAGCCTTGTTCGCCGCATCGTCGGTGAAGATGGTGTTCTTGCTGACCTTCGGTGCGCGCGGCGCGGCGGCAGGCGCCGGCAGGGCCGGCCGGTCGCTCTTGAACAGGTCGGGGTGCTGCGCCTTCAGGTCGCCGACCATGGATGCATGCTCGGCGCGCACCGCGGCCAGGATGTCGTTCACCGCCATGGTCTCGGCCAGCTCGGTCGCGATGCCAGCCTTCACGTAGTGCTCGATGCTGTCGGTCAGGTCCGAGAGGTCATCGGCATGCAGCGTGGTCGCGGCCTTGATGCAGAACGAGAGCTTTGCGGTCATTTCGGTTCCTTGGGGCCTTTCAGGCCATGTACGGTCGCGCCCACCAGGGCCATGATGAGCGCGTTCTGTTGCGCGATTCTGGCGCGCTTCGCCTGTCGCCGGCCAGACAGGATGCGGTCCTGGATGTCCTCTTCGCGACTGCGGACGCCAATGTTGTCGTCACCGTCGCCACCGGCACCGCCGCCGCCTGCATTGGCCATGGCCGCGGCGAGCTGGGCCTGAAGGTCTGCGATCTGCGCCATGGCCGCGGCGAGCTGGGCCTGAAGGTCTGCGATCTGCGCCATGGCCGCGGCGAGCTGGGCCGGGCAGGTATCGACCGGCAAGCCAGCAGGATCAGGCTGCGGCTGCTCGGCCCACCAGTCATCGTCGGCGGTGTCATCGACGCCATAGTCCCAGTCGATTTCGTAGGTCGGGCCGGCCAGCAGGACAAGATCCACGCTCGCCTGGTCGGACGGCGGCAGCTCGTCCTCGACGTTCTCCGCGTCGAAGTCCCAAGCATCGCCGGCTGCGATAGGCGGCTCGTCGGCGCCGAGCACATCGTCTTGCAGGAGCGGATCTTCGGCCGCCTCGTCGAAAAGGGTAGCGTCATCGCTCTGGGCCAAGTCGCTGTCGGCGACCGGCATGCTTTCATCGGCCAGCTCGTCGGTGAGGTCATCCTCGGCCCATGCGTCGGACTGCGGCTGGTCTGCCAGGACGGCATCAGAGCCGACTGGCGCGCTTTCGTCGGCGGGCTCATCGGAGAAGTCGTCTTCAAGCCATGTGTCAGGCTGCGGCTGGTCTAACTGGGCGGCGGCGTCCGCACCGACCGGCGAGGACTCGTCGACAAGCTCATCCGTTGCTTCGTCTTCGACCCAGGCTTCTTGCGTTGCAGCATCAAGCGCATCTGCCGCGACCGGCGCCGATTCGTCTGGCTGGTCGTCAAGCGCTTCGTCTTCCCACCAAGTTTCCTGCGTGGGCTGGTCCTGAACGGCAGCAGCATTCGCCCCGACTACGGTGGACTCGTCGATGGCTTCATCGCCAACGTCTTCGGCGAAGTCGGCATCTGCCTGCTGCGGCTGGTCGATCGCATCAGGCCCGACCGGCGCTGATTCATCGACGCCATCGTCAACGGCATCCGGGAAGTCGGGGTCATCCTGCGCGGGTTGATCTGCCGAAACGATGGCGTCGGCGCCAAACGCCAGGATGTCGAACCACCAAGGCTCGTCATCAAGGTCCGGTTCGTCGTAGGACTCGGCCTGCAGGGCGGGCTGATCGTCGCCAACAGGTGAGCTTTCCGGTGCCAACTCATCGTCGACATCCTGGAACTCTGGTGCATCGTCTTGTGCTGCATCGGCGGCAACGACCGCATCGCCAGACAGTACATCATCAAGCGGCCAAGGGTCTGTCGCATCGTCCTCGATGGCCCATGGCCATGGGTCATCAACGATCGGGTCGGCGTCTGTCTGGTAGGTGGTTTCCTGCCAGTCGTCGGCAACATCATCGTTGGCCCATGGCCATGGGTCATCTTGGGTAGGGTCGAGCGGCGGTGCATTGGCTTGCACGGGCCCGCTGGAAGACTCAGCGAGGTCGGTCGTTGGGTCTTCGTAGTCATCGTCTGCCGTGAATGACTCTTGCGTCAGGTCGACTGCGATTGGGGCATCTGGCAAGATGTACTGGCAGGTTCCCTCGATTTCCATCGTGGGGTCGAATTCATTCGCGTCGGCGTCCCAGTACCAGCCGTCTTCAGCTGGTCGATCCGGTGCATTGAACTGCTGGTAGCCACCATCGGCAACGACTGTCTGCCCTGGGTCTTCGTCCCATTGCCAATCTTCCCCAAATGGCAATTTCGCATCGGGGGAAGAAGTTGCCGGGACACCACTTGGCCGGTGCGGGTAGGGTAGGCCACCAGGCCGGCGCTTGAACACCTAGAACCCTGTTGCGGTCAGCAGGCTGATGTTCAGTTGCTGGAGGGTGATTGAGCCAGTTGCAACCGTTTGGGTGAAGTTAAAGTCAAGCAACTGCGAAACGGTCGAGTCGAAACTGGCCGATGCGGTTGATGCGCCCGTCGCCGTGCCGCTGTATGGAACGCGCGTTCCGCCGGGGCCGGGGCCGGTGGCTTGCAGGGCAGTATTGATCATGGCTTCCGACAGCCAATCGCCGTCCCACGTCAGAATGGCCGCCGCGCCCACAGTCGTCAGCGTGCCGATCATCTCCAACTTCCACGGCACGTTGGTACGCGCCACGATGTTGAGCGGCATGGCCTGGGTGTCCATCTTGGCGGCGCCGGCCATCGACAAGTCGAAGCGGGCTGTTCCAGGCGTTGTGACTGCGCATGAAATGATCCCGGATGCACGCACAAGGAGTTGATCCCCCAGCGTCTTCAGCGCATTGCCCGGAAGGGTGAACCGAGCTGCCGTAGCGTTTGTGCCCTGCGTCATGGATGCACGGGCCGCGGCTGTCAGCGCTGTACCTGGAGCCGGAAGTGTTGCCAGCGTTTGCCAAAAACCGATTGCCATTGGAAGCTCCTTGGGTAGTCAAAAATAAAGGTCGCTGCTCGCGCAGTACGCGGTATTTGGCGCCGATGCCGAATCCGTGAAGATCGCCAGCACCGTCGTCGTGCGGTCAACGCCCGGGTTGCTGAAGTTGACCGACTGCGAGCCGATGGTCGTCAGCGCTTTCGACTGCGCCCTCAGCCCGTCGCTGCCGCTGGAGAAGAACCCCAGGTCGGTCTGACCCGTGCCAGCCGCGAGCAAGACACCTTGCAGGTCCATGGCCGCCGACAGCATGAACGCGGGTTGCGCCGTGTTCGTCGCGCTGACAGATAGCGTCGGGTTGTTGCCGTTGTCCGTGCCGGTGTTCTGCACGTCGAAGGCGCCGACGCTGCTGACTTCATAGTACGCGATGAACCGATTGGCGACCGATGCGCCGAACGTGGCGGTGATCGTCGGCGTGCCGGCCGTCGTGATCGGCGCGGTGAAGTGATGCAGCCGCTGGAGAATCGCCGGCTCGTTGACGCTGCCGCGCTCGGTGTAGGTGTTGCCGAGCGTGTCCGCGACGGTGCAGGTCGCGTCGTCGCTATTGACGACCACCCACAAGTACCGGCCTGCAACTACGGCGCTGCCGGTCGTGACCCCGAGCGTCGTGCCAGCCGCGGCGTTAAATGCGCTGTTGCTCTGGACGACTGCGCCCATCAGCTCACCTGCACCGTTCCCGAGACAACCAGCGTCTTGGCAAACGTGTAGCTCAAGCGGACCTTGCGCGTAGCGCTGCCAACGTCATACAGGCCGCACCCGAAGAACAGGTTCCCCGCCTTGTCGCTGATGTCGCCGCTGCTGATCGTGCGCCACGTTGCGCCGCTGTCGTTGCTGTAGTCGAGCGTGTAGGCGATCGCCAAGTCTCCGGCCAGCGGCCATGCCACTTGCACAAGTTGGGCGCTCAACTGCGCTGCAGTTGATGCGATCAGTCCGGACGTAAGCGATCCCGGACCAGCCGGAACCGTCGTTTGTGGCAGGGTGGCTACCGTGGTCATGAAAATAGGCCTACAGCCAGGTAGGCCAAGCGTCGATTACAACTCGGCGACCTGCATGTTGCCGGTAACCACGCTGGTGCCGCTGATCGTGTACAGCGCGAGCGAGCCGGCAGCGTTGTTGCCACCAGGCACGACCAGCGCGTTGTTCAGGTTCGGGTTGCAGCGCCAGAAGACACGTTGGCCGTTCGCGTTGATCGGGACGTTCTTCAGCAGCGTGCCTTTGAGCGGTTGGGTCGTGTAGCTCGCGAAGGCCGTCCCGGTGAAAGCCGGTATCGAGGTGTTGGCATCGACGGACACCGGCGTGACGGCGCCGCCGCCCGTGGTGCCGGCCGTACCCACGCGGTAGATGCCGAACTCATTCGCGCCCGAGCTGGTGCCCATGCCTTGCGCTTCGTATTCCAGCACCAGGAAGGAGCGCGTGGCGCCCGAGATGATCGTGAAGATCGGGATCAGCAGCGTGGCTTCGAGCGTGCCGGAGAAACGTGCGTTGTAGATTTGCATGGTGGAAAACTCCTAGTTGGACCCGGACTGAGCCGGAGGGTGGAAGCGCTCAGTGCGCGGGGGAAGAACTCTTGGCTTCGTGCAGGAAAAATTCACGCTTGCTCGCGCGCTCGTAGATTTCCAGGTGCCCGCCATCGCCACCGGACAACTCGGCGTAGACCTCGATCGCTTCGCCGTCCTCGGACGTGAACCAGTGCTTCAGCGCAGAGTAGTGGAACTGTTCGGCGATCGCGCGGCGGTTGCCCAAGGCCGGGTCGATCTTGGAGACCACGCGGCACATTGGATCGACGCCTTCTGGCATCTTGTTGGGGTCAGGGCGGATGACCATGAGAACGCCGGCCCAGGTCGCGTTTGGGTCTCTCTGGATGTTCATTGAATCCTCGCGTAAGTGACGCCGACGAAGGTGATTGCACCATCCGAATCATATTTCGGTGTGAAGCCTTCGGGAACCAAGCCTTCTGAGGCGTTTTCCTTCAGGTTGGAAATGGTCTCGAGAATGGTCGCGAGCTGGCGCATGAACCGCTCTTCCTGGGCCGCGAGCATTTTCTCGACATCGACGAGGCTGAATGACTGCGGCAGTGCAGCGGTTGCAGGCGTATTGAGCGGAACGGGGGGCGGCGGCGTAGCGGCGGCGCGCGGCGGCATAGCGGTATGCGGCAGCGCGACCTGGGCACGCTCGGTGTTGAACGGGCGGCCGTCGATGTGCAACTCCGAGCCGGTGGCCAGCGCGTGCCGGCGCAGCTGCTCTTCGGTCATCGGCTTCATGAGTGGGCTCCGATGCAGGTTTTCAGCTCTTCCAGGGCCTTCAGGCGGGTGTCGAGCGCCTGCATGGTCTTGCGAGCGTCGGACTTCAGGCTCGCGGTGCGCGTGGTGCCGGCGATCGGCACGGCGCGCGTCACGGTGCGGCCGGTGAAGGCGGCGTAGTCCTGGGCGAAGGCTTCGTGGTCAGCCAGGGTGCGCGGTGCAGGCGTTGGCTTGGCCTTGGGCTCGGATTTCACATCCAGAGCAGCAGTCAGTTTCTTCAGCTCGGACTTCTTGATCTCCATCGTGCCGAGCTGGCGCAGCACATCGGTGCGTAGGGTCTCAACCGGCAGGTTGGCTTTCTTGGCCCAGGCGATCAGCGCGGGTAGCACCTCGGCGGCGTCGAAGTCATCTTCGCGCACGTCATTGGCCATCTGCGCGGCCAGGTCTTCGGAGTTGCTATGCAGCTCGGCTAGCGCGCGGTCCTCGGCACGCAGCCCGCGCTTGTCTTGCGGGCCGCGGGCATTCTCGTCGAAGTGCATACCCTCGACGGCTTTGGCCGCGGCATCGGTCTTGCCCCATCCCCAGGAGCGGTCAGGACCGGCAGGCCCCTTGGTGATGGTGACAGGGCTGTCAGCGCTCTTGCTTTTGATGACCCAGGTCTGGCCCTTCTCGCCGACCTTGGTTTCAGCCAGCCATGTGCGGGATTCATGCTCGGTGCCGCGGTGGTGCACCAGAGTTTCTCCACGTTGAAGCGCCTCGTGCGCTTCGGCGGCAGTGGCAGGCTGGTCTGTCTCGCCAGCCTTTGGGGCTACTTCTTGCGGCGCGGCGGCGGGCTTGCCTTCTTCGCTTGCTCCTGCACGCTGTACGCGATCGCCACTGCCTGCTTCTGGGGCTTGCCCGCCTTGATTTCCGTCTTGATGTTTGCCTTGAACGCCTGCGGGCTGGTTGATCTCTTGAGCGGCATGGGTGGCTCCTTCGACGTGTTCAGATTTCGGCGTTTCCTGTACAGGTCGCTCCGACGTGTCGATTTTCTGGGTGCTCTGCGGGGCTTCGGCCTTGCCAGGGCCAGGAGTTTCCCCTGTTCCAGTGTTCAGAGCGGTACTGCTGCTCTCGGCTGCGGTGGTGGCATGGGTCTGGAAATACTTGGTGCGCCGGCCGAAGGCGCCCGACTTTTTCACGGCATCCAGGGCCTGTGCGTCGGTGGCGTCGCCCGGGATCTTCACAGGGTCGCCGCTCTCGAAGTCTACAACCTCATGCCCAGCATGCCAAGGCGTGAGGGTACCGTCCTTGTTTTGGCGCAGTTCGAGCGGGCGCGCGCTGTTCGGCATCGTGCCGATCTGCGCGATGACGCGCGGGCCTACTGCCCCCGGTGCTTCGGCACTCGCTCGAACAGGTTCAGCCGCTCCGCTGCTGGCCACAGGTTCTCCGGCAGCGTTCTTTCCCCCTGGGGTGGTGTCAAAAGCCACTCGTCCCAAAGTTGGCTCGCTTCCGCCTGGCTCACCACTCCGGCCAGCAGGGCTTGAAGCAGGTTCGGCGGGAGCTGTGCGTAGGTCAGGCTGTGCGGATTCATCAGCGGCATTCTGCGCTGCTTCGGCGCGAACGACCCAGCCGCCCGGCACTCGGACGACTTCCCCGGCGCCCTCGCGCGTTGCGCGCGCCGCCGCGCTGCCGCGGGTTCCGTAGGGCTGGCCGTCACCGGTGGTCAGGTCGGAGTCCTGAATCGGGTGCACAGACTCACTCGGCTCGCTCAGGCCGCTCAAGTCTTCAGCCGCGGCCGGCGTTTCGACGCCTTCGGCGGCGGCCGGCGCCTTTTTCTCGCCTTCGGCCGCCTTTTCGGCTTCCTTGCGTTGCTGTTCAACCAGCTTGGGATCTTCGATTGGGCCGGCTACCAGCGCATCCGAAGCGTGCTCTTCGATCGGCTTGGCTGCCAGGCCGCGTTTCTGGAAGGCCTGAGCCAGTCGGTTCAGGAATGGGCCGACATCAGCCGCTGGCATGGTCTTGGCGGTATCAACGGCACGCGCCTCGGCGTCTGGGTCGATACCGGACTGGGCCGCCATTGCCTGGAAGATGGCAATGGTCTTGGCCCGCTGCTTGTCGGGCGGGTCAGTGGCCAAGGGGGGTTCCACGTGGAACCCATTGATCGCCGCCTGGTCGTAGGCGATCGCAGCATCCGCCCGGCGGCGTGCTTCCCCGACACCATGGCGGATCATGGCTGGGGCGCCCATCAGGGCGGTCTGGCCTACCGTTTGAATCGCGGTGTCGGCCGCCTGCTCCAGATAGTCGGCCAGGGTCGCCTTTGGGGACATGCCGGCCGGACCGTACTTGTCAGCCAGGAATTCGAGGGCAGTGGTCAGCTCTTCGCCTGGGATTTCCTTGAACATTTCGGTTGCAAGGACTTGCGCGAGCTGGTGCGAGGGGATCGTCTTCTTGCCCACGGCCGCGCGCAACAGCGCCATCTGCTCATGGAAGCCGAAACGCTCGCCCAGCACCTCGGCCGCACCGAAGATCGAGGCGCGCGCCGCGGAATCGATCGGAGATGACCCGTTGTTGCGGGCATCGGCATACTCTTGCCCGGCAGTCTGGACGAACAGCTCGCGCATCGAGTTGGACATCGCGCGCTTGGCAGCAGCATCGGCCACGGCCTTCCCGCCAGCGATTTCGGCCCCGCCGCCCTCCAGGCCGAAGGCGACAGTCGGCAGGGACTGCACCGTGCTCGCGAAGACATTGCCGATCAGCTTGTTGTAGTAGACGCCATGCGGCTCCACCGACTTGCTGAAGTTGTCGGCCTTCTGAGCAGCGCCAAGGGCAAAGTCTCGGGTGTCATCGGCGCCGACAAGGTCAGCGCCTGCGGCGACCAGTCCTGGAACGACCTTTCCAAGACCGGCGATGCCTGAAGCTGTGCCCTGTACGGCTGCACCGAAGCCGCTCGACCCGGTAGCCGTTCGGATGTCCTGACCGAGTCGCTGCTCGATCGGTGTTTCCTGCATCCGATCCTGGCTCTGGACGGGCTGCTTGACGCGCGGGCCGACCGGTGCAGTGGACAGGCCAAGGTCAGACCCCGTGTAAGGCTGGTCTAGGACGGAGCTTCCCGGCGCTGGCGGCTCGCTGGTGTCGGCAGGAGCAAGCGGATCCTGTGCAACCGTTGAATTGGTCTCCCAGAGGCCGGGCGCCTTCGAGGTGTTGGCCTGGGCCAGCTCCGCCGCTGTCGGGCCGCCCTGCGCGCCGCGCCCGCCTTGAACGGTCGAAGGCTGGACGCCGGGCGGGAGCGAGCGGCGGCGGTAGCCCGCGGCGGTCTCGAACTGGGCCCGGGTGGCATCCAGCTGGTCGGGCGCGACGTTCGGCGCCACCACCCTCTCGAAGTAGGCTGATCGAACGGTGTCCTTGTCGTCGTCGGAGAGCGCCGCGAAGTCGGGCGAACTCGCAACGTCTGACCACTTCTTGACCATGCGTCAGAACCCGAATTTCTTGGCCGCGGCGTCCCGCGTCAGGCCGCCAGGCTTGCCGGTGGGCTTGGGCGGCGGAAGGCCAGGGTTGGCCGTTGGGTCTGGTACAGCGTCCAGACTGTCGGCTTGAGCCTTGCGCGCGTCGATGCGGTCGGTGATCGCCTGGAGCCGGCCGGCCAGCCGCTTGCGCTCGGCAGCGGTTGTCGGGTCTCTGCGGACTGCACCGCTGGCATTCTCGATGCGCTTGTCGAACGCGGCAAGATCCGCGCGCGCATTCGACTCATCGGTGCTGTCGGCCTTGTTCTGGTCACGCAGCTCGATCGCTTTCTGCTTCCGCTCGGCCAAACTGTCCCCAGGTTTCCCACCGCCCCCGCCGCCCAGGCCAGAGCCGGTGTACTTGCCGGGCTTGATACCGGACATGACGGCGAGCTTGGCAGCCTTCTTCTCGGCAGCGCTCAAGCTGGGGTCGGCCTCGATGCGCGCGATCGCATCGTCCTTGGTCTCTCCGCCCTTGTTGGCCGCTCGCAGCTTGGCGTACTCGTCGGCGAACTCGGTGCCGTTTTCCTGGGCCGCCTGCTCGGCCTTCTGCACCAGGGTCTGAGGCTTGGAGTTGCCTTGCACCACTCGGCTCGACGAAACCTCACCGGTCGGGCCGGTGGCTTCTTCCAGGACGGATGCACCAGCTGGGATGACGGTGCGCGTCACGGTGCGCTTGGCCGGCATGATGCCCAGCGTCGCATTCAGGTAATCGTCCGGGGTCTGGCCCGGGTTGGAGTAGGCGCCCTGGAGTTTCTGCTGCGCCTCGGGCGTGTTCAGCAGGTCGGCCAGGTGCAGGTTGTGTCCGATGAAGTCCAGGCCATCCTTCATGCTGAAGCGCATGACCTTGGCGTCGGGTGAACTGGTGCGGTCTTCGGTCACCGGCGCGAAGTAGTGGCCGGTTGCGCCTGCCGGCGCACCCTGAGCCTCATCGCTCGTGATGGTCGGGTGCGCGAGGTCGCCGCTGTCGGCGCGCTCCTTGCCATCGTTGACCCAGACCTTGAGCATCGGGATGTAGTGCGGGTCATCCTTCGGGCTGTTCGGGTCGAGGTGCAGGTCGGCAATCTGGGCGCCGACGATCTTCCCGCCGTGCGGACTAGGCTGGCCGATGATTCGCTCAATGCTGGGCTTCTGCAGGAAGTTCAGGCCGGCCACGGCCGCCTTGGTGTCTCCCGACTGCACACCCTGAATGACCTGCTGCCCGGCCTGCTCGATCGGCGATGGGCTTCCATCCTCGCCGCGCTGGAAGTCGCCGAGGGGACGCTTCACCCCCTGAACAACGGTGTTCGCGAAGTCGGTGTCCGACATGCTGGCTGGATCAAGTGACCCGTCTGCGAGCTTCTGCTGCGCCTGGGCGTATTGCTGGGTAAGCGCGTCGAGGTCGGCGCCGCCATAGGTCGCGCGCGCTTTCGAGATGGTCGCCTGATTGTTGCGCACCGCTGCCGTAAGCACGGCCTTGCGTTCGGGGGTCGGTTGCGTTCCCAGGGCTTGGTGGGTTGCAAGCTCGCGCTGAATGTCGGCGTTGCTCTGCGTCGCGGCATTGATCGAGTCCGAGGTGTCCTGCCGCGTGTTCTGGCGCTCGAGTTGGTCAGCCTGCGCCTGGTCGAGCCGATCCTGGCGCTCGTTGTTGCGGGCCTGCTGTTCCTGTTGGCGCCGCTGGTTGACGACATCCATTCCCAGGCGGAAGCCTGACTCCAGGCCTGTTGCTGCGGCTTCACCGACTGATCGTGCCATGGTCCTGCCCTCAGAAATACTTGCCGGCGATCGCGCCGATTGCGCCACCGATCAGCGTTCCCCAAGGGCCAAAATAGGATCCTGCGGTCGCGCCAACAGATGCTGTGAGTTGCGAGTTGCCAGCCTTGCGATCAGCCTCGATCTGCTGATTCTCGATGTTGCGCTTCTGCTCTTCGGCCGCGGCATCGCCGAGCTGGCGCGTGCCCTGCTTCTGCTGGCCAGGTCCGATACCAAGCAGGCTCCCGCTGCCCAGGTCGTTGGTGTTTCCGCCCGATCCGGTTCCCAAACCGTAGGTGCCAATGGTCATTTCACTGCTCCCAATCCGAGGGCGTTGATGCGGGGGCTCGGGTTGCCGATGATGGTCTGCTGGCGCGCGATGGTCTGGTCTCGGGCACTGTTCTGCGCCTGCACATCGGCGGCCGAGCGCGCGAGCTTGGTAGATCGGTCGGACACAGCCTGTTCTTCTGGCGTCAGGGTCAGGCCCAGGCCAGAAAGGCGGCGCTGATTCGCGCCAGCCTGGCGGTCGAAGGCATCGTTCACGTCGCTTCCGGCTTCGGTCATCGCATTGCTGACAACGGTTGGGTCCGTTGCGTACTGGATCAGCTTGTTTTCCTGCGGGACGCCGATCTGCGTCAGGTAGTCGTTCCACTGGGCGCGAGTGATCGCGGCGTAGGTGTCGCTGGCGCTGGTGGTCGAGCCGCTGTTCGATGAACCGTTCAGGCCAAGGTTGCCGCGGGTGTAGTCGCGGCCCCACTTGTCCAAGGGCTCGTTGTTGATGATGCTGGCGAGACTCATCAGTACCCCCTTTGGCCGCGCACACCGGCGCGCGGATCTGGATCGTTCGATGCGGTTGGGTTCCACATCGCTGCACCGGTGCCGATGATCTTCCCGGCCAGCCCGACATCGCCCATTTGGCTTTCCAGGGAATTCTGGGCATCGGCCTTGGCCTGCGCACCGCTCATCTGGGCCTGACGCTGCATGCCCTCGATCGCGGTGGCTTTCTCACCGCGGCCGATCGCGGCAACAGCGCTCAGGCCCTGGATGGTCGAGTCGCTGACTGCTTGATCGGCCCCCACGGCGCCCAGACCGGCCGAAGTCGCCTGATCGTTGCCCATGCCGGTGATCGCGAGCTTCTGTTTCGAGGTTCCGAGGTCTCCGCGCGCGGCGGTCAGACCGGTAGCCGCTTCATCGGCCCCGCCGAACTGGGCCGCGGTGTCGGTGGTGGCCAGCGAGGTCGCATGCCGGCGCTGGTAGGAGTCTGGAGCTCCCGCGGCCTCGGTGTTGGCGGCGAAACGCTTGATGAATGGCGCCCAGCGTGTGTGGAAGTCGGCTAGCTGCTGCGCGCCGATGTCGGCATTCGTGCGCTGCAACGAGGTCTCCTGAACCTGATTCTTGCCTTTTCCACTCATGCCGTGTTCCTCACGAAAACATCGTCTTGCAGAGACCACTCGGGGCCAAGTACGCGAGCCCAGCCGGTTCGATCTGGCTTGAACGAGAGTTCGTCGGCGTTGAGGTCTCGTGCGATCTTCAGCATGGACGGCTCCTGCCTCACGAACGCGCCTGGAATCCCCGTGGAGACTGCCAGGAGCACGTTGCAGCGTATTTTCCCACTTTCGACGGTGCTGGTGCCAATCACGATCAGCCCATCTCGGTTGGCAAGGCACAGTGCATGGCCTTTCCACAGGTCTTGGTGGATCTCTCGCAGGCACTA
>Ga0213917_1000116_pt1 | contig 18603 bp, 23 predicted proteins | sample McNCre117MG_FD_161051 | JGI IMG/M metagenome (GOLD analysis project Ga0213917, IMG submission 161051) | Freshwater microbial communities from McNutts Creek, Athens, Georgia, United States - 1-17 MG | ecosystem: Environmental > Aquatic > Freshwater > Creek | place: USA: Georgia | collected... | reverse complement strand
TGCAACCCGACGGAATCTTAACCCAACCCCAACCGCAAAGGCGGCATGATATTTCAATCAAGTCCTCAAAGTCTTGGCCATTGCGCTTTGCAAGTAACCCCTGACGTTGATGTATTGTTTTCTTTGATTTGAATTTAAACATTATGAAAGCACATAATTTTTTTGTTGAATTGGCAACAAAAATGCGATTGATTGAATTAAACAAAGGGGTTTAGTTTTGGAATCAACGCAAATAATGGCAATCAGTTTTTGTTTCATGCTTATTGGGGTCTTGGCATTTCTTCGAAGTGAATACAACAAATCAACTGAAACTTTAGACATTGCCAAAGAATCACGAAAAACAATTACTGAATTACAACAAAAACAAGACGCATTGAAGGTCAGACTTGATTCACGCCTTGACGAAATCATTCAGCGACAAATGAAATTAAAAACAGAACTTGAAACAATTTGCGAATACAATAATAAGATTGTGGACCAAATGAAAATCATTCGCATTCGTCAACGCGCACTTAAAGAAAAAATGATTCCATTAAAAATAGAACTTGGCTTTCCTGAAAAACAACCGCAGAAAATTGCAAGCTTTCACGCTAAAGGAAAAAAAGAATTCAAACAAAAACTGACTGACCTTGCAACGCAATTGAAAGGTTTTGAACGTGGAAAATAATTCTGAACTTAAACCTGAAATGTTTGACGCACTTGTTGAAAAATTAAAAAGCGAAGGATTGCTTGCCGCTGATAAAGATAATAATTTTTCAGTAAAATATAAAATAGATTTTCCAGATGTTGAAAACAATGAAACAAAAAATGATATTGATGATTTAAGTGAAATAACTGAAACAATTATTTTTTTAATGGAAAAACAAACAGACCAAATGATATTAATGAAATTAGCAAATATATTTATTGAAACTCAACTTTTAAAAAAGGAAATAGACATTGGAACAGGAAACTTCAAACAACGTTAACGAAACCGTAATACCAGACAAACTTAAATTCTTGGTTGCAGAAGAAACCCCTTGGCAAAAAGTCACATTACAAAACGAACGCACCGTTGAAATGGTCGGCGACCAACAACGCGTCATTGATTCGCAAGTCATGATTGATTTCAAAACTCATGTTTTAACAGCGGACAAACGTCCTATTGATTTCCAAATATTTCAAATGATGAACGCATTAAGAATGTTAATGGACGTGTGCGAAAAACAGCAAAAACAAATTGACTCTTTGATTTTAAAAACTGATAACAAACCCGCAATCGACTAAACCCCGATTGGCAGACTTTTTCCTCTGCGGTCTTATGATTCCAAACATTTGACCGCACCCTTAAAACTTAACGAGGTAGGACACATGAATTTAGAATCGTTCATTAACGAACGCACTTTGCATCAACCAAAATTTAAATTTGAATATGACCCAAACGATGCGGTTGCAATTCAAGAAATTGCAAAGGCTACTGCGAACATTATTCGTGACGGCATTTATCAAAATATTCCAGAGGACATTTATCACGCGTTGCCGCTACCTTCGGCGCATAAATTATTCACATTAAGAAAACAAAGTCCTTATCATTATTGGGACAAATATTTAAACCCCGACCGTCCAGTTGAAAAATATGAATCAACTTCTTTGGTCTTAGGCAAGGCGTTTCATGCGTTTGTGTTGGAACCAATGCGCGCAATTGAAACCGTGTTCAAGTCGCCAAAGTGTGACATGAGAACAAAGGACGGCAAGGAAACAATGGCAGCGTTTAAATCAAGTCTGCCAAGCGGCGCAATTGTTTTGCAACCTGACGACCACGAAAGACTTATGTTAATGGTTAACAACTTTTTTAAATCAAAAAAGAATGTTGAAAACTTCAAAGACATTTCAGGCGGACTTAACGAAGTGACTTTGATTTGGACTGAAAACGGCGTAAAGATGCGCGGACGTGTTGACAGAATATTCAACGGAACTTTGCACGATTTAAAAACGGCAAACGATGTGAACCGCTTTGCGTTCGGCGAAAGCGCCAATCGTTACGGTTATCCTTGGCAATTAATGATTTATCAACGCGCATGGAAAGCGTTAACGGGCGAAACATTAAACCCGTTAATAACTGCGATTGAATCAGAGCGTCCGTTTGGTTCGAAATATTTTATTGTGGGCGACGCAGTTCTTGAAAAAGAAAGTGAAATATTTTCAAAGATTCTTGATATATATACTTATTGCTTGCGAACAAATGACTGGTTTTCGTATGAAGAAAGGTCAGAGTTCTTGTTTACGCGTTCAACTTATTTCGATGAAAGAAATTGGTTTGACGACATAAACATTCAACTTGCGCCGCCGCCAACAACAACACAAACGACAAGGGTTTACGATGTCTAAAGAATTCACGCCAGAACAAATTAAAATAATCAAAGACAATTTCTGCAAAGGTGCCACGGACGGCGAAGTAAACTTGTTTATTGAACAATGCAAGCGCACGGGTCTTGACCCCGCAAGCAGACAAATTTATTTGCAAGAACGAAAAACAAAAAACAAAGACGGCAGTTGGAACACAAAAAGAAACGTCGAGGTTTCAATTGACGGCTTTCGAGTTATTGCGCAACGGTCTGGTCAATACGCGGGTCAATCGGGTCCGTTCTGGCATGACGGCAAACAATGGCTTGACGTTTGGTTGAGTGAAGAGTTCCCGAAAGCTGCCAAAGTTGGCGTGCTGCGACATGATTTTAAAGAAACGTTGTGGGGTGTTGCGACTTGGGAATCATACGTTCAAACAAATAACGACGGCAAGGTCGGTCATATGTGGTCAAAAATGCCTGACTTAATGCTTGCCAAGGTTGCCGAGGCGTTGGCTTTAAGGAAAGCGTTCCCGAACGACCTTAGCGGTTTATATTCGCCTGACGAAATGGCGCAAGCTGATAACTCGGCACCCACGCAAGAAACAAAGCGCGAACTTGTTACGCCGCCAGCGCCACAACAACAAACCCGCGAAGTTGTAAACCACGCAACGGGCACAACAAAACAAGTTGATAACAGACCGACGCCAGACCAAGACCTAGGAAATTATGTTGTCCAATGCGGAAAAAAGCATAAAGGCAAAACGTTAAATGAAATTGGCGAAAAAGAAGTAGAGTCATATTTCGATTACTTGCAGAACGCCGCAAGTCGCGAAGGCAAACCGTTGTCAGGCGCGTTTCTGGACTTTACGCTTAACGCCCGTGAATGGTTGGCCAGCGGAATAAATCAGCAACCCGACGAAATTCCTTTTTAATTCATTAAAAATATATTAAGTTCTTTTTCAACGCTTTGATTCTTGTTTTGAACCGATGTCCTACCCGATGTTAAGTCAGGACTTGAATCAAGGTCGTTGATTTTTCTTTCTAAACAGACAATAATTTTCTTATGTCTGAACAACAAGTTTTATCAAGCTTATTAATGGACCGAAGTGACCCTCTTGGAAATATGCCAGTAGGGGACCGTCGGGCGTTAATTGTTGCCGCTGTAAACGCTGGCGTTCCGCCTGATTACAACAATGGCAAACAAACTTCATCAACAACCCAAGACATCTTTGAATTTTATAAAGACGCTGCCCTTTTAAAAACAATAACTTTAAATTACACAGACGCCACAAAAGAAACTCTTTCAACGTGGACGATTGTTTAAATGTTTAAGTTTAATGTTTTTACAGGAACATTCGACATCGTTAATAAAAATCAAGCGGCGACTCAACAATTCAGTTTTAAAAAAATTGAAGAAAGCGAAGTTGTAACAGTTCCAACAAATCAGCAAATGCTTGTTGATGGTCACACAACTGTTTTGGGTCATTTGACTATTGTTGGACAATTAGTCGATATTTCAAATAGAAAATCTGAAAAATATTTTTATGATAAAATAATAGAAAATGAAGTTGTCGAAGTCGAACAAAACAGACTGCTTGAATATAATCAACATTTAACCGTGCTTGGACACTTAAGAGTTAACGGCAGACTTGTTGATACAGAAAAAATAAACGCACAATTAACATTCGGGAAAGCAACATTGGGGTCTGGCGGAAACGCAACCGTGTTGACAAGTGCGATTCATTCAACGTCAAATGTTCAACTGACGGCGTCGCTAAGTCCATTAAATGGAAAACTTCATTACGACACGGTCATTGACAGTGTGAGTTTTAATATTCACACGGGAAATAATAGCGACAACGGTTTAATTATTGATTGGTTAATTGCAAACTAAAGAGGTTTTATGTCAATAGGTTTAATAAAACAAACATCGGCAAGCGTTCCAACGCCGCCAAGTACAGAAGAAAATTTATTTATCGACGCGGCAGACGATAAGCTTAAGAAAAAGTTAAGTTCGGGAACTGTTGTTGATCTTGAAGGTTTAGCGGGCGGGGTCACAAGTTTTAACGGACGAACGGGCGTTGTCTCTTCAATCGGCGGTGACTACGAAGCAAATCAAATCACAAACGTGCCAAGCGGTTCGATTGTTGCGAATGACGTTCAAGCGGCAATCAATGAACTTGATAACGAAAAAACACCGATTGCCCACGTTGGGTCTGGCGGCGCACAACACGCAGACGCAAACTTAAGCGTTTCGGGTTTTATGAGTGCGGCAGACAAAACAAAACTTGATTCCATTGCGTCGGGCGCAACGGCAAATCAAACAGACGCTTATTTGTTGGACCGCTCACATCACACCAACACACAGCTTGCAAACACGATTTCTGATTTTTCAAGTGCTGTAAACGCATTAATTCCAGTGACAAGTGTTGCGGGAAAAACTGGCGTAGTTTTATTAAATAAAAACGACGTGGGTTTAAGTAATGTTGACAACACAAGCGACATAAATAAACAAGTAAGCACGGCGCAAGCAACGGCAGATAGTAATGTTCAAGCTTATTCAATTCAGCGTGCAAACCATACAGGCACGCAATTATCGTCGACGATTTCTGATTTTTCAAGTGCTACGCAATCGGAAATAACTTCGCAAAAAGGAATTGCAAACGGCATTGTTCCGTTAAACGGTTCAATTAAAATTGATTCAACTTATTTGCCAGCTTATGTCGATGACGTTCTTGAATTTGCAAACCTTGCAAGTTTTCCAGTAACAGGAACGGCAGGAATAATTTATATCGCACTTGATACAAATAAAACTTATCGTTGGTCAGGTTCAACTTATGTTGAAATTTCAGGACCGCCAGCAAACACAGACGCAGTCCCAGAGGGAACAATAAATCTTTATTTCACAGAGCCAAGGGTTCTTTCGACTGATTTATTGGCGTTGCCAACGAATAATTGGAACATCGTTGCAGCGGCAGACACAATTTTGCAAGCGATTGGAAAATTGTCTTTACAGTCCATGTTTTCGCCCAATACAATTTCGACAGATACAACTGTTCCGTCGGGTTATACTTGGTTGAGGCAAGACAAAACAATATTTTCAGGAACAACCAAGATCACAATTCAGTCGGGCGCAAAATTAAAATTTATTTAACAAGGGGTTAAAATATGAGTTCTTTCGATTTAAACAATCAAGCGGCGGCGGGTATTCCAACGCCGACAACTGGTAACACTACTTTATTCGTTGACACCGATAAATTATTAAAAGGAAAAGACGATGCGGGCGCAATTACAAATTACGGCGCAAGCGGAAACGCAATCAGCGCATTAACTGGACAAGTTACAGCTTCAGGTCCGGGGTCTGCCGTTGCAACCGTTGCAAATTCCGCAGTTATCGGAAAAGTTTTGACGGGTTTAGTTTCAACAACAGGAACAATTTCCGCAACCGACACAATTTTGCAAGCGTTTGGAAAATTAGTCAGCAAAAACAACGTTGGTTTTTATCCCTACTCTTCAGACGGAAACGTTGTCATATCTGCAAACACAAACTTAGTTAAAGATATGTATTACGAAACTTTAGTTGTGAATTCAGGCGCAACATTATTCACAAACGGTTTTCGTATTTTTGCAAAAACATCAATTGAAAATAACGGAACAATTGACAGGTCTGGTTCAGACGCATCGGGAACAGCGGCAACAACTGGTTTGTCTGCGGGAACATTGGCGGCTGGCGCAGCGGGCGGTGCTGGCGGTGCGGCAGCGGGAAGTGCTGGCGGTGCTAGTGCGACAAGTCTTGGCGGTGCGGGCGGTGCTGGCGGTCTTGGTTCAGGCGGTGCGGGCGGCGCAGCGGGAACAAAAACAGACGTGACAACAAACTCGGGCGGTATTGAAATTTTTCAAAATTACAACCGTGCGGTTATCGGACAAAATTTAATTGGCGGTTTAGTTACTGGCGGCGCGGGCGGCGGCGGTGCGGGCGGTGACGGTGTCGCTGGCGGCGCAGGGGGCGCGGGCGGCGGTTTAGTGATTATGTGTTCGCCAAATATTTTCGGAACTGGCGCAATCAGAGCGAAGGGCGGAAACGGTTTCACTCCAATCACTGGCGGAAATAAAGGCGGTGGCGGTGGTGGCGGCGGCGGAACGATCGTTGTCATTTCAGAAAACGACACGCTTTCAACTTCATTGACACTAGATGTTTCAGGCGGAACGGGTGTCAGCGGAACAGGAACGGGCGTCAGTGGTTCAAATGGTTCATCGGGACGTATTTATAGATTGCGAGCGTAATAAATGAAACGCGATATTTTAGATAAAACAAACACAAAAATAGGCGAATTAGAAATGCCAGACGGAACACCCGAAGAGGTCTGGCAAGAAAAACTTGCGGTTTACACACAAAACAAAGTCATTGTAATTGATGACGTAACCCCAAGACAAATTCGACAAGCTTGGGTTTTAATGGGACGTCAGTTGTCAGAAATTGACAACGCAATTGCAGCGTTGCCAGAACCAACAAAAACACTTGCTGCGATTGAATGGGAATTTTCAACGCTTGTTCAAAGATCAAACCCATTGGTTGCAATGCTTGGCGCAAGCCAAGGCTTTAGTTCAGATCAACTAGACAGCTTATGGAAATTTGCGAAGGGTTTATAACGTGCCAAATATTTATATTACTTTCGTCGAAAACAAATCAAAAAGCCAGATAAAAAAATTTATCGCGCAAAGAATTCGCGACGTTGAAAAACTAGGCCGTGCCAATCACGTCGCGATTGTTGTTGAAAGTGATAACATAAAAGATTGCGTCGTGTTTCATTCTGTTTTCCCAAGACCTATTTCGCAAACCATGAAAGACTTTTTAATTTTAAACGAACCTGTTTTAATGTACAAAAAAGAAGTCAGAAACCAACAATTACTTTTTGAAATAATGATGTGGCTTTCTATTAAAGCAACACACGCAGAATATGGGTTAACCGAAAACTTATTAATATTTATAAAAAGAACTTGGTCACAGCTTGCAGAATACATAAACGTTATTAAAGTTAACCACGATTCAAGACTTAATTGTTCTGAATACGCAATGCGATTCCTTGCGTGGGCGTGGCCAAATGATTTCACGCTTGAAAGAAACGAAGACAGTCTTGGCCTTCGCGAAGTCGCTGACGTGTGTAATAAACAAATGTTGTTGCTAAATCAAGAACAAGTTAATTTAATTAAACTTAACAACGGTCACGTTGGTTAAATGGAAATCAAAATTCATTGCAAATATGATGAATTGATTAACCCAAAACTTATTGCTGATTACAGCAAAAACAGAAACCAACACGGACAAGACCAAATCGAAAGACTTGGTTTGCTTTATGAAACCTACGGGGTCAGACACCCAATAATAATGTGTTCACAACGCAAAGTAATTGCAGCGGGACACGGTCGAAAACTTGCCGCAATTCTTAAAGGAATGAAACTTTTTCCAGTTGTTTATCAAGAATTTAAAAGTGACGAAGAGTTTCACGCGTTCACAATTGCCGACAATGCAATCGCTGATTGGGCGAAACTTGACTTTGAAGGAATCAACGTTGATCTTGAATTCCTAGGTCCAGACTTTAACTTGGACGCACTTGCAATTCAGGGGTTTACTTTGGACATGGCAGAAAAAGAACCGAAAGAAGAAAAAGAATCGACAACGCAAGTTTGTCCGCATTGCGGGCTTGAAATATAACATTGTTATGTGTAGCGGGCGTGTAAAGACGTTAAGATTGGGTTAAAAATGAGTTCAGATAACGCCAGAAAACCAAGCGAAAAAGCAGGAAAGGGCGGCATTGTTCCGCCAAAGGAAACGCGTTGGAAAAAAGGCCAAAGCGGAAACCCCGAAGGCGGGCGAAAACATAACCCCGAACTTAAAAAATTAAAGAACTTAACAGAGGCGGAAATCGTCGAAGTCGGGTCATTGGTCGTGAAAGGTTCAATCACTGATTTAAAAAAGCTTTCGCAAAACCCTGATTGTTCGGCGCTGACTGCAATGATGGCATCGGTCGCAGCAAAGGCAATCAACAAAGGCGACGGCGCGGCACTTGATATTTTATTGAATCGCATTGTCGGCAAAGTGAAAGAACGCGTTGAACAATCAATCACAATCGAACCTGAAATTGAACACAAAACAAAATGGGGTTCAACCAACGAGGCAACGGACGCGCTGAACCATTCAAGCGACAATGACGAATAGACCAAAGCAAGTTCAAACCTTAGTTTTATATTCGCCCCACAAAATGCAATTGAAATTGCACGAAAGCAAAGCACGTTTCAAGGTGGCAAGCTTTGGGCGTCAATCTGGAAAATCAACTTGGGGAAATCAAGAACTTTTAAAACGTGCGTGGGAAAACCCGTCGACGAATTATTGGTTTATTTCGCCAACGTTTGACCAAGCCAAAACACAATACAGACGTTTGGTTGGTGCGCTTTGGAACTGCAAAGGAATATTATTAAAAAAGAATCAAACAGAACTTCGAATCAAACTCACAAATCAATCAACAATAAGTTTTAAATCGGGTGAGGTGTTCGATAATTTGCGGGGTGACCATTTGCACGGGGTTATCATTGACGAAGTGAGAGACCAAAACCCTGACCTTTGGCCAATGGTTATTCGTCCTATGTTGACGACGACTCGTGGATGGGCGGCGTTCATTGGAACCCCAAACGGGTTTGACCATTTTTATGATTTGTTTAATTACGCGCAAACCAACACAGACAACGGTTGGGAATCATTTCAAGCGCCGTCGACGTGCAATCCTTTAATTACAGAACTTGAATTGTCAGACGCCAAACGAACAATGTCCGAGGCGCAGTTCGCGCAAGAATATTTGGCAGAGTTCCGCGACCTGACAAGCGGTCGTGCTTATATTACTTTCAGTGAACAGAACTTGCGCAAGACCAGTCCGTTTTATCAACACGCTTTGAATCACCCACAATTGCCAATCATTGTCGGCATGGACTTCAATCTTAGTCCAATGGCTTGGACGCTTGGTCAGAAAAAGATTGACGAGTTTTATTGGTTTGACGAAGTCTGGTTAAAGAATTCACACACGCCAGAGGCGGCGCACGCTTTAGCACAAAAAGTTATTTCATATCAAGGCGAAAAAGCGGCAACGGTTGGCGTGATTTTATGCGGCGACGCTACGTCAAAATCGGGTCAACGGGCAGCGGCAGCGCAATCGGATTATGATATTGTTTGCCAAGTTCTTGATTCATACAAAATCAAATGGCAAATGCTGACCCCTGATTCAAACCCATTGGTTAAAGACCGTGTGAATAATTTAAATTCGAAGTTGAAAGACGCAAGCGGTAATGTTCATATGTGGTTACACCCTGACAATTGTCCGAACGCGGTTCGTGACTTTCAACGGGTTGTTTGGAAACAAAACGCGGGCGGTTTGATACTGGACCAAGTGACGAATAAAGAATTGACCCATGCATCGGACGGCATCGGTTATGCGGTCAACGCTTTAAGTCCTTTGGTTTACGATGCCGCCTTGCCAACATTGCGTGTTCTTTACAGATAACGAAAGGAATTAAAATGGCTTTAGAAACTTTAAAAGAAATTGATTCAATCGGCGGTTTTAAAATTGTTGATATGAATAAAATAAAAGAATCAAACCCTGAAATGTTTAGACCTGACGGTTCAATGATTTATCATTTATTTGATGAACAAATAAGACCGTTTAATTTTATTTATGTTCGTCACGATGTTAATTCAATTTCATTTAATATTCAGAACGGACCAATAAAAGAAAAAGGACTTAATGGTTGTCAAGTTGACACAATGATTGAGGCAGCAAAAATAATGATTGAAGGTTTAAATAAAAACTTTCCTTGTCGTGAAAATTCAATGGCAATCACAAAACTTGACGAAGCGTTAATGTGGCTTTTAAAACGTAAAGCTGACAGAACAAGCCGCGACGTTGAGGGTTTAAGTAAACCATGAAAAAAGAAATTAGATTCGACACGGTTTCACGATACAAAGATTTTGTTAACGAACGTGATAAAACTTTAGAACATATTTATCGAAACAACCGTCTTGAAGTAACAGACATAATCAACGACGCGTTTATTAAGGCGCTGACAATTATTCAATCCAAATATTCAAGACTTTCGATTGACCATTTCAACAAGCAATTAAAAAAAGACGTGGACCACGAAATAGACCAAGTCTTTGATATTGCAACAAGGGACATTGTCGTTAAACAACTTTCGTTAAGACGTGTAACGTTCATGCTTGCGCACGCGGGCGAAGTTGAGGCAATCGCACGGGTGACAGGAAAAAAACCGCGCATTGCTTTAAACAATAACGATTTGAACGAAAAATCTTATAAGCCTTTGGCGGACGGAACGCATTTATATAAACGGGTCGAAGTTTATTTTAACGACGTTCGAAGAAAAATGATGTCCGCTTTGGAATTTTCTTTGCTGACAAATGAAACAGTTGACCAAGCCCTAGGTCGTGCTTATCTGGCAATGCCAAAGAAACGCGCACTATCGCTTGATAAAACGGCACTTAAAAAAGTTAAGAAGGCAAAACTTGCCGAGGCGAATAAGCCGAAGTTCACGGGCGAATCGGGAACTGAAATTGCGTTTGGTCCAAAAGGCGGAATTACACAAAACGTTTTTGACTTGGTTGATATGCAAGGGACTGAAAGATTTGATTCGTTAACGTGGGACGAAGTATTGCGCAAAGCTAATGAAGAGTACAAACCGATTGACCGAAGTCCAGCAAGTTTCTTTGATCTTAAAAACCCGATGACTGGCGAATCTTTCAAAGACATCGACGAAACCGACAAGATTTATTCATGGGAACTTGAACAGCAATTGACCCATGATTTTGTTGCAAGCGTGCGGGACGGACAAATCGACGCAGCAAATTTAAACGGCATTAATGAATTTATGTGGATAAGCGTTTTGGATAACAGGACTTGCGAATTCTGTTGCGAATGGCGTTCGGGTCTTATGACAAGTGAAATTGAAAAAGTCCTTGCAGACGATAAAGAATTGTCAGACCATTGTGATGTGGTCGTGCCGCCAGCGCATTTTAATTGTCGTTGTGGTATCGCACCCGTTGCGATTGATAACATAAGCGACTTGCAGAAACCTGAAATCACAAAGGACTTTGACGCGTGGCTGAACGGCGAATAAAAAAGAATCTTAAGTTACACGTTAGCAAAGCAAAGCAAACCAATTATGAACAATACGAAGAGTCTGATTTAACGCCAACGGCGCAGACCAATAAATATTTAAAAATCAAAACGGTTCATCAATTATTTGAGGCGTTGCAAAACCCTGACAATAAAGATTTGGACATTGAGGCAAGGGTCATCGTCGTTGAAAAAGGCGAAGGGCGCGCAACGATTGTTCCAATGAATAAAGTTTCATTCGTTGAATCGTTTAAGAAAAATTCACGTTTAAAAAAGTTCAAGGAATCTATTGATTATTTCGCGTATGACATGGAAATGACTTCGGGAAATAGAGTCGGCGACGATTACACGCCGTTGCTTGGCGGTCCATTTAATAAACAACTTTATTTGCATGATTATTTAAGGATGCACTCTTTATGCTTTCAAACTTATAACCATGACCCGATTGCGAAAGCTGCAATTCAAATCATTCGTGATTTCACAATTGGCAGGGGTTGGCGTGTTGATATTAAAGATAAGAAAGCGCAAGCACTTTGGAACGCGTTTGAAGAAGTGAATAACCTTCATGCCATGATGGACAATTATGTCATGGAACTTTCTTTGTACGGCGAACAAATGATTTGGTGGTTGCCAAATAATCAAACACAAATTGAATGGCAATTAATGAAAGGCCAAGAATCTTTAAAGGGAATCTTGCCGCGAGTTCGTTTAATGGACCCGTCAGTCATTTGGGAAATCATAACGTACCCTGAAGATATAAATCGTGTTATTGCTTACGTTTGGTGCGCACCTACCCAGTATCAAATGTACACGGCGAAAGACGGCGGACAACCCGTTGCGGGAACTAAATTTATTTTTCAGCAAATTCCAGCGGACCAAGTTGACCATTACAAAATTAATTCAGTTTCAAACGAAAAACGCGGACGTTCTGATTTGTTTCCCGTCTTGGGTTACATGAAACGACTTCGCGATTCAGTTAATTATTCAATCATTGGATTGCAAAAAGCAACGGCATGGTCAATCGATACGGCAGTTGACGGCGCGCAATCTGACATCGACGCTTATATTTCATCGCAAGAACAGTTGGGAACAATTCCGCCCGCGGGTTCTGAGTTTGTTCATTCGAAAAAGATTGAACGAAAATACATGAGCAATGAAGGTGCGGCACGTGGACAATCGTCAACGGCATTTGATTGGACTTTTTCAATGATTTGCGCGGGTCTTGGAATTCCAGTCAATTATTTCGGGACTCATTTGTCAGGCGGTCAAACGCGTGCAAGTGCGGTCGTTGCAACAGAACCAGTTACAAAAAAGTTTGAGGCGCGTAGAAAAATGGTTGAAGAGGCTTTGACCAAAATGGCAAAGCGTTTGTTCAAACAATTCGGCATGGACAATGTTGAAATTGAGGTTTCATTTCCTGAATTGATTACTCAAGACCGTTCGGCAAAATTAAAAGATCTTGCAATGGCGGTTCAACTTGGTTGGATAAGCAACGAACGTGCGGCGGAAATCGCGGCGAAAGAATTGGATATTACAAAGTTCAATTGGGAAACGGAACAGAACACAATTCAAAATGAAAAAGGACAGGGCGAAATGCCAGTTCAACCAGACCAAAGCAACCCATTAACGGCACCGCCTAAAGCAATGGCGTCGGGTGCCGATAACTACGACAAGAGTTCATCGTTAAATTCACAAGACCGAAAGGCAGCGAAATCGAATTATGGAAATTAAAGATTTAGAACAAAACCCGAATAAGTTTGGGTTTCCAACATTCGAACAGTTCGCAAAAAACCCTGAACATTTCAAAAATAAATTCTTAGGAACTGAAACTCAAGCTTTAGAATCAGTTTCAAACGGCAGTTCGAACAATGCTTTAAGACAAGCAACGAAAGAAACCGTTTACGAAATATTGCATTACAGAACAAAAAAACTTGAAGAGGTCGAGCGCATTGCGCGTGACAACGGCATTGACTTGCGTGCGATGAAATATCGCGCTGTAATTAACAACATGGGCGGTCACATGGGACAAGTTGTTGTTAAGTTTATGTCGCAAGCTGATTATGAAAGAAGGCAATCATGGTAACAAAGAATAAGCGCACGGACGCGAAACCTTTGGCCAAGGACGGCCAACTTTCTAAAGAAGGCGCGGGAACGTTTGGACCTTCAGCTTTTTTAAATCAAGTTTTCACACGCGTTAAACCAAAACGATTTGATGTTACAAACCCAATGGAATCAACGCCTGTTGATGAAAAAAAACCAATCGAAGAAAAACCGAAAGTTAATATTGATGACTTGGTTAACGAACTCTTAATGAAAAACCCGACCATGAGTTCGTCAACATTTTTAAACTTATTGAAGTCGCAAGGAATTACTTTCGTTAAAGAGGCGGACATGGCGTCATCAATGCCGCAATTAGCGCGTGGCAAAGAATCAGCTATTTCGTTTCGAACAATGAAGTTCAAAGAAAAAACAAATCAAACAACTGACATCGGAATTAATAAACCAAAGCAACCAAACTTAGGGTTCACAAAGTTCCGTTCGGTCATGTTGCAAGAGGGTCTTGGCAATTTCGCAGACGCTTATTTCTACACGAAAGAGGCTTTGCAAACTGCGGCACCGATATTCGAAGGCAAGAAAATTTTCGCCGATCATCCGTCAAGTCTTGACGAACAAATCAGACCAGAGCGAAGTGTTCGCGATGTGTTGGGACATTTTGAAAACGTTCACGTTGAGGAAACGGACGACGGACGTTCGCAATTAGTTGGCGACGTTGTTATTTTGCCTGACGAAAGTTTTAAATGGGCGCGAAGTTTAATGTCGCACGCGGTAGAATTTCACACAAAATTTCCTGACAAAGAATTCATTGGACTTTCAATTAATGCCAGCGGTGACGCAAGTCCAGTTCAATTGACTGAATTTATGAAAAAAGATTTGCCAGAATCAGTCATGTTGAAATTAAAAGAGGCGCAAGAACAAAGCATTGAAACAATTAAAGTCGTGTCGTCAATCAAGTCTGCGATAAGTTGTGACTTAGTCACCGAGGCGGGCGCGGGCGGCGGTTTAACAAAATATTTAGAAAATAATAAACAAAACTTAAACAAGGAAGGTTTTAATATGGCTAAACAAGCCGACGATAAAAAAATCGAAAACGAAGAAATGAAACAAGCTGACGGTCAACCCGAAGGTGACCATGCGGACGCCGCGCAAGACGTTCAACTTATTAAAGATATGTTGAAAAAAGCTTTCGGCGGCGACGAAGAACCAACAGACGAAGAGTGCAACGTTGCAAAACAAGCAATGGAATCTTATGCGGAAATGGGACACCCGAAAGAAAAAGCCGATGAACTTGCAATGGAATTTATGAAAGCAAGCAAACACATGGCAGCGAAACAAGCCAAAAAAGAGGCGGACGCAAAGCCAGTTGACGAAGAAAAAGAAGAAAAACCAGTTGAAGAGTCTGACGAAGTTCCTGAAAAAAAGGACGAAGTTAAGGAATCAGCGAAATTAAAAGAAGAAGTTTTGAAACTTCGTGGCGAATTAACACGCTATAAAGAATCAGACAAAAAACGTGAAATTGAACTGCACGTTGATAAATTATGTAAAGAATCAAAGAAGTCAAATTTTGTGACGAAAGAATTTAAGCCGCTAGTTAAAGATGCCAAGTCAGTTGATGAAGTTAACAAAGCTTGGAAATTATTTGAGGCGGGACTTAAACAAAACGAAACAAATGTTGATTTTAACGGAATCACTTTCGCGACTGAAAAATTAAACAGCGTTGCCGAGGGCGAACACGCTGGACTAGATTTCACAGACTGCAAAGTTTTTTAATAACTTAAACAAAGGATAAAACAAAATGGCTAATAAAATAACAAGATCAATCGCACCAAAGACGATTTTCCCTGACATTAAAAATATGTTGGCGGCGTCACAAACGCATGAATATTGCGACTTTTTAATTTTCGATACAACTGGAAATTATATTCGCAAACCAACCACAGAGGCGGAATGTGTAACTTTCGTCGGTGTTGCGCAAGCTGACATCGTTCTTGGAAAATTAAAACCCGTTTATCAAGGAACAGACGTTGACGCCTCTGTTGCTAACGGCGGTATCGCAGGACCATTGTACGGAGTTGAGGTTAAGTGTGTTGTTAAAACTGGCGACACTATTGAAATCGGTGATTTGGTTTATGCTGACCCTGCTACTGGCGCACGCGCTGTAACAGTGACAGGAACTAAAGCAATCGGTGTTGCGCTTGAAGGCGTTGCAGCGGCGGCGGCGGGTTCTGAAATCAAAGTTCACATTGGTTCAAGATACCCAGCGGACGCTTTGAAGTTCTAATTTATAAACATTAACAAGGAAAATAAAATGAATACATTACAGGAAAGAAATAAAAAATTAATGGACCGCTTGATTGCGGGAAACACGGAAAATAAAAACCTTCGTGAATCTTTAACTAGAAAATTCGGTCAAGAAAAAGTTGACGGTTTTTTAAAATTAGTTGAGGACCAAAATATTGATTGGAAAAAATTCCATGCAAAACTTTCAGAGGCGGACGTTGCAAGTTCGTTCCCACAATTTTTGCGTGCGGGTGTTTCCAACATCATGGTTGGCGCTTATCAAGCAACCCCAGTGACATACACTGATTGGTGTCATGTAGTTCCTTCGTCACGCGATGAGGAGCTTTATGCTCCGAATCATGGTGTTGCGTTTCCAAGTGAAATCGGCGACGGCGTGAAATATCCAGAAGTAGGCGCGGCAGCAATGGACATCAAACTTAAAAATAAAAAGTTTGGTTCAATGTATTCCGTTTCTTATCAATTAGACGCTGACGACCAAACAGGAACTATTGCGCAACAAAGTTCTTTAATGGGTCAATACATTGCATTACTTCAAGAAGTGCTTTGTTATGGAAAATTAGCAAGTGCTGCGAATATGTCTTATGCTGGTTACAACATTCCAGTTTCAGAGACAAAGCCTAGTTATGAATCAAGCTGGCCTTGGTCAACTGCTTTAAGAGGCGGCGGCGCGACTCGTCCAAGTTCATTCGGTGCTTTAAATCAAGCAAACATTCAAAATGGTTTGATTGGTTTAATGAATCAGAAAAACTTGCAGGGAATTAAAATGGCCGTGCAACCAAAGCGTTTAATTCTTAGTGCTGCAAAGCAATTTGATGCAAGCGTGTTGTTGAATTCAGCTTATTACCCATCTGGCGCGGCAAGTGCTGGAAACGTTGGCGGCGCATTCGCAATCAATCCAATCAAAGGAATTGTTGACATGACAGTTTCTAGATTCGTGTTTAAGAATGACGGAACAGTCGACGGCACTTCAAGTGCTTGGTACTTAGTTGACGATTCAAAACCTTGGTTCGTATTACAAATGCGCGAAACGCCAGTTGTATTACAAGAGGCAGCGAACACAGGTGCAAATTTTGAACTTGACCTCATAAGGCATAAAAGCCGTGCAAGATTTAACGCCGATGCGTTGGACAGTCGTTTTGCTTGGCAAGGTTCAGACGGTTCAGTCTAATAATAAAAACAATTATTGGGGTTTGGATTATTCCGAACCCCTCTTTGTTTGAATTATTAAATCAATTAAAAATTGAAACAAGGAAAGGCAAACCGTGGGAAAAAGAATCAAAGGCAATGTTATCATAAATCAAGAGGTTCAAGAATTAACACCGCAAAACAAATTGCCCGTGTCTAATTTTCGTGAAGTGCAATTCAAGTCACGCGCTGAACGTCTTGCGCAAGATTCTTTATATTACAGAAATCATTATTACGCTGGCGGAAAACAAATGTTTCCTGACAAACCAGAAATGCAAACGGTTGACAAATATTTTCCCTACGCCGAGGGCGGACCATTGTTCATTGACGAAATGTCTTTAATGGACAACCCAAAAAATTTCGAAGTTAAGACACAGAAAATGAAAGAATTGGGTCACAGATATATTGCGATAAGTCCGAAAATGACTGACTCGGAAATTCTTGAAAGGCTTATTTAATGACTTGGACACAACCAATCACAGACTTTAGAACTCAATTAAGCGACGGAGCGAAAGACAAACTTCGTTATCGCAAGCAAGTGATTGGACAAGTTGACGGCGTTAACAAACGCTTTAAGACTTTGGAATTTCGCAGACTGACAGATTTTATTGCGCCAGTGGGAAACCTTGGCGTTTATATTAACGGGGTTCAAACAGTTTTGACCGATGTCACTTTAGACTTTGCAGAGGTTGGCGAATTTGAACTTGCAACCGCGCCAGTAAACGGCGACCGCATTGAGGCGACTTATTATATTCAATGGTTTACTGACGACGAATTGACAGTTTTTTTAAGAATCGCATCGAACTGGCTTGCGATGGGCGATGACTTTACAGCGATTGCCAGCGGTTTAATTCCGTCAACCATGTGTTATGCGCAAGGTGAGGCGTTCGAAAAACTGGCGTTGCGTTGGTCAGAAAGACTTTCTGAAACATTTTTAATGCAAGACCAGACAATCAAAGATCAATTTTCACTTGTTGAAACTTATCAAAAATGGGGTGCCGAGTTTAAAAAGCAAGCCCACGAAATGCGCAAAGATTTTTATTCACGCGCTGGACAAAACGAACAACCTTCATTCGGCAATATATTCGGTTCAGTTCCCGCCGTTGTTCCAAAGCGGTGACAATGGCAAGCGCAAATATTTTCACAAAAAAAACAGAGGTGCGCGACAAGCTTGACGGCATGATAAAACGTGGCGGTTCTGTTGAATCTTTTTTAACCCGCGTTGCTTATCCTTTGTACATGGCACGACAACAAAAACGTTGGATGACAGAGGGTGCAAGCGAAAATGTTAAATGGGAACCGTTGAACGCAAAATATGCCCTTTGGAAAACAACTAGATTTGCAAATTATGCGGGCAATGGAACAAAAATGTTAATTGCAACGGGCAGACTTGCCGAATCAGTTATTGGCAGACAATTAAAAAGCGGCATGGACACAAAAGAAATTACTGTTGACGACGCTGGAAAGAAAAAAGTTGTTGTAACTTCAATCGCAAATGGAATTAAAGATCATGACGTAATGGTCACAAAGCGAAGTCTTGTTGTTAAATCATTGGTTGA
>Ga0213917_1000115_pt1 | contig 18619 bp, 21 predicted proteins | sample McNCre117MG_FD_161051 | JGI IMG/M metagenome (GOLD analysis project Ga0213917, IMG submission 161051) | Freshwater microbial communities from McNutts Creek, Athens, Georgia, United States - 1-17 MG | ecosystem: Environmental > Aquatic > Freshwater > Creek | place: USA: Georgia | collected... | reverse complement strand
TTGGAGCGTGTGTAACATCCTCATCGCGCAACCGACCGCCTGTGGTCATTTTGGATGTGACGCGCAAACCAGATAAATAAATTTGTTTGTGTGCTCGACCATCTTTTTCATATTGCCGGTGCTGTTTTTCGTCTAGACTAAATCTTATTTCTTTTGCCATTTGTAAATCCTTTTATGTTATTGTTAAAACCAGCCGCGCCAGCGGATGACTCACGGTGAGCGACAGCTACGCGGCGGTTAATTTTTTGATATATCAATTGGTTTGTTTTTTTTGTCAATTGCCTCCACAACCTCGTTGCAGTCTCCCACATAGTCGAGTAGGTCACTACGGTCGCGCTCTGATGTGAGGTCATACGCTGTGTATACCGATCCTACACATGACCCGTCTCTACGGCCACTCTCCCACACACTATATGTATGCACTATAACCCACCGCACTCCGACGTGTATCGCCCGTATCTCAACCCCATGCACCTGACATCTGGAATACTGTGCGTCTGTGGTCTCAGATAATCGGACGCGCATTTTTCCGCATCCGTCCGAGCTGTCTGTTCCGTTGATTTCAGCGGTTACTGTAAATGGTTTGTAGCTCATGGTAAATCTCCTCTGCCGAGGTCTCTGGTTCCGCCAGATCGGTGCAGGTCAGTCATTGCCTACACCTATAATATACTGCGTGAGTGAGTGAGTGAGTATAAAATAATGCAACTATTTCAATAAGTGTATACAAGTTTTTGTATACACAGGTGATTTATTTCACAGTGAGTATATACTATTATAGGCAATAAAAAAGCCGCATGGTGCGGGCTTTCCCCGTTGCGGCTATGCTGTGAGGTATTGTATGTAAACTGGCTAAAATCCACCGAAGCGAAATGAGCCAAATGAGAATGCGCCGAATCGTCTGCGGCCTGTTGCGGATTGCGGATTGCTAGACGTTTCTATGGTATAAAAATTATCAGGCGTTACTACATTTTTATATTGTGCCATTACCGTAACGGAGTCAAGGGCTCTAGTATTACACATCAACTCATCAAAATTGCCGCCCGTGTAAGCCAATGACGCGGTTTTAAAGTTTTTTCCATAGGTAGCGTTTAAGCTGCTTGGCATAGTTCCAGCTTGCACAACTAACGGTATTTTTGCGTTATCAACGTATACCGCATCGTTTGTTTTTGATCCATCATACACCCATGTAAACAAATGCCAGCCCGTTTTTAGTGCGTGGCTGGTTCCCATGGTGTAATATGATCCAGTACCGGCTTTGTATACAAACGTATAAAACGTTGTATCTGTCAATCCTGTTTCAATTTCAAAACGATTTCCCGCTCCGTCATCATTCCAAAATAAATGGCCGTTGCCCGCGTTCATATCCGTTATGTTTACCCATGTAGAGAATGTCCATTTTGTTGCGCTGCATAGCTCGTTCACATACCCGTCTGTGATATATCCAGTTTTATTGTTTTTGATTCCGTATCCCAGATACCCGGTATCTTTTATATGTAAACCTGCCGCTGTATCCTGTATGTCGTTGCTGCCGGAATAAATACCTGTAGCGTCCGATAATAGCCATTTTTGATCTTCAAAATGTCTCACCAAACAATAATCGCTATTTACCCAAACCTCTCGGTCGTTCGGATAAATCTTGCCTGATCCGCACGATAACGTGTAGGTGTTATTTACGGTTCCGCTTAACGTATCTGTAAAGTACACAAAATGCCCGCTTATTTCTCTGTGTAGCAATCCAATTCCAATCCTTGATACTTGCACATCTAAATAGTCATTGCGGCAATTAGCTCTAAAAGCCGAATCGGTTTTTGAGAGATCAACGCAGTACACATATTTCAAAATCTGCGTGGCGTTAGCTGGAATTGTTATATTTGCAACTCGCTTTGCCGCCGAATTATACAGTTTGTTAATTGTAAACTGATTAACCCACGTAATAACAGTATCAGGGGTGGTTAGCATAACCGAATATGTTCCAGCTGGTAGTAATCTGGGCGCGTATGCAGTTAGCGCAGTGTCGTAGCGGTTTGTATCTAGCTCACACAGTTTTCCGCCTATAGCAACCGTCAATTTGCGTTTTAGCCCGTGCGTAGCAGTAAATGATATATTCCCGCCTGCGTATCCAGCCGTTGTATTTAATGCAACACCAGATGTTTTGTTGAACACATCCGCAAGCCATTTACGCGGAATAACGCTTTTTGATGTATCAAGCAACCATGTATTATCGTGGGCGTATCCAGCTATCTGGCACATAGTAGTGGGCGATCGAAACGTATGCGTCAAAATAGAATCCGTGCACCAAAATGTTTTTATTTCGCTTGCGGAATCGTCCTGATCTCCCCATGTAATCATCACAGGTGTATTCGTAACGTTCCGCATCCGCTTGTTTCGGTTATTGTAGTTTACAACTGTATATAAACTTTGTCCATCCGTCCCGGAACAGTACCATAATGCAGAAAATTGCTTGTAAAGTGTGTCATATTCTGCCAACCCAACTACAGATACACCCTCCCCACCACGGGAAAACCCACAAAGCAGCATTCTTGTTGTGTCAATTTTATAACTTTTCTTTAGTGTGTCAAGTAAACGGTAAGCATATTTCAATGTCGCTGTAGGATAATCTAAATAAGAGCCATTTTCCCATACACCATATTTCACACTATCTTCAGTTGCCGCCATAAATGGCATATTAGCCCAGATCGCCCCTTGACCTTTAGTAATTCCATAGCCAATTATCGGCAACCCCGTTTCACCAGCCCCTTCGGCAGCGTTATTAAGATTGCCCGGCAATTCAACAACAAGCGGCCAACGTTTTGTTGTATCATAATCGGTTGGCAAGTAAACTGTGTGCCGAATGCTATCATATGCGCTGTATGCATTGAGGTGCTGCCACACCCTATGCCCCGGTATAGGTGTAAGCATTCCGTAAACGTATTCTCTGTATGCCGCGCTTGCTGTATTGTACGAAGAAAATGAAGTTCCATTATAAAATCCAAACGTATTATCAGAACCTTGATCTATACGAGATATTAAATGATTACTACTTGATAATGTATAATTCGCATCAAATTTTATCCAGTATGTTACCCCGGCAGTTAGCGAGCAAGTCGGCGCATATTTAAACGTGTACCAGTTCCCGCCAGCAAATGTCGAAATTGATGCCACATCCAAACTATCTGATGTAATTAACGCGCTTCCCGGTGCTCCTGAATTATTGCTACAAATTTGTGTCCATACCTTGCCTGTGGGCGTTCCGTATTTGTAAAAATTCCAATCAATTCGTGCTATTTTTCCCGATATTGTAGGTATTAATTTTTCAGCGTGCCATAACGTAGTAGCATCATATCGCATTTGTATTAAATTGTCGATGTCGGTATGCGATTTGTCAAACGCAATTCCGCCTTCTGGGGGTGGGACATGGAGCAAGCAAAGCGTATCCGTCGCCGTCGCCGTCGCCGTGCCTGTAATTGTAAACGTATTGGATTTTACCGTTGCCGCGCTTCCAAGTGTTCCCCCGGATAACCCGCCCCATGTTTTAAATGCATGGCCGGGATTAGGTGTATTGTCAATTGCGACTACACTCGCACTATCATATGTACCGCTTCCGGTACTCGTTCCGCTGCCTGTGGTGGATACGGTGAGCACGTAACGCGGATAGATATGCGTATAAACCGTGTTTGATGTGGTCGTACCATTATCGTCTGTAATGGCGACTTTCACAGAGTCAAAATCGGTTGTTGCTGTGTAGGAGTAACTCGCGCTATTTGTGCCAACCGTTGCAAAACTGCCAGCCTGAGTCTTTTTATACCACTGATACACAAGCGTCCCCGTGCCCGTCGCGGTAACGGAAAATGCCGCTGTTGCACCCGATATTACCGATACATTGGCAGGTTGCGCGGAGATCGTCGGGCCTTGAGCAGGCACTAAAATAGAATCAAATGCACCATATGCAACAATACTTCCAGATTTTACAGATGATACAATTTTTGGGCGTAGATAATGCATACCAGCAACCGTGGTGGTAAATCGCAAACTATCCGCCCACCCGGCACGCACCATTACCGCGCTATCCTTGGCAACGCATGCCACTCCAAGCGTAGAATCTTGTATATAAACAGTGGCGCTATCCTTTTTGATTGGATCATCATACCATAAATATGAGGCAAGCGAATCTTTTATCGCAATAGCAGTTCCATTGCGATTCGGCGTACCAATATTTTGCACTAGTTTGGTTCTGTTTGTTGGCCCCGCGAACATGTACTGGCTCCCCGGCACTTGAAACCCGTACCAACTGGGAGAAACTGAAAATGATGATCCTACACTATATTGATTATCAAGTGTCAAGTGTCGATCTGTTGGCACGGTTCCATCATAAGAAAGTGAATTTGCACCACTGCAAATATTGGAATCAACTGTGTCCTGGAAACTTGCTTTAAAGAGAAAACTTTTAGTATCAAAACTCATGTTCTTGCTAAATCGCGTACCCTTCCAAACAGAGTCTTTTCCCGTTGCGTTATTCAGGATTATGTTATAGTCCCATGTGGAATTTCTTGAGGGGAAAAAGTTGTTGTATACCTTGGTATTCTCCCCTTGATACGTGAGCCCGGACGTGGTTCCGTGTCCGTATATTTCTCCACTCACTAAAATATTGTTATACACTTTAGTATTTTTCATTCCGTCAAGCATGAGTGTGACATGCTTATTAGTATCAACCACGTTATTATAAAATTCAAATCCGTCAACAAGTTTTGTTCCGGGATGATTGATTGCCTCAACAGCTCCCGGTTTAAACCAGCAATCGTGAATTTTAGGGTGCAACGCTCCGTCCGCTGGCTGGCTCTCAAAATTACCGGGATACACAATACAGTTTTTAAACTCGGTGTAATTTCCCATATATAAAGGAGAGTATATCGTGCATCCGTCATATGTGATATATCGATTTATTGCCGCAGTATCCGCGTCGTTGTTAATTGTATTTCGCCCTTTCATATAGCAATTTTTAAAAAGAACGCCTTTTTTACCCGAGCCCGCTGCGAATTTAGCGATGTACATTGTGTTTGCAGATAAATCTTTAAATGTGCAATTGTCAAATGTGCATGAGTCAGCCCCATTTAAGTACACTGCGCCACTATATTCCCCTGCGAATGCTTTTCGTATAAATTGCAAATTGATAAATGTTGAATTTGCGTTTCGCATTTCCATGTTATACGCGCCTTCGCAATTGATCGTGTCCCAATTAGGTACCACACATTTGTAAACAGTGTTTGCCTTCGGCCAGTTGCCCCAGTTTACCACTTGAGAAACGTATAAGTGCCGTCCCCCGTTAGTATCAAAAACACATGTGTCACCTGCGGACATTCCGACGTTTGCCGCTTCGATTGTGGTAAAGTCAATACCCGTTCCACCCGCTGCATTCAGTTTCCAGCTTCGCGCCGCAAACCCGCTCACCGCACACAGTAGCACGATTGCAATTGTCAATATGTTTTTCATTTGTTAAAATCCCCCATTAGGTACGCAATGTAAATACGCAATCGACGCAACAATAAGCATCACCCACGGCAACAGTATCACTATTAACACAAATTCAGTTTTATTCGGCATCTTTGCCAAACCGCGTTTTGAGATCATCGTTTTCAAGTTTTTTATGAATAATGGTCGTTATTGCTATTACCGATGTAACCCAAAATACGCATAGTAATGTTGTTACTTGCCAAGTCATCGTGTACCCCTTTGGTTATGTTCAAAGTTCCGCTCAACATGTGGCCGCTCGTGATCGTGCCAACCTACGCGCCGCTTTATGTCGTCTTTGTTGCATAGGCCAACGAGTACGGTAAGTAAACCGACTATTGCAATTAGTAACTTGGTAAGGTTTTCGGGTATTTTGTCCATGCTAAAAAGACACCTTTATTGCACCTGTGATAAGCCCGCCAATAAAAGAAAGAACACCAACAGTAACCGCACCTATAAGCCATGTAAAATATCCGGTATACTTTTTTAGTGCAGTTTCACACTCTTCTATTCTTGTTAGCCAACCTTTATTATTTAGATCACCACGTAGCGCGGTATAAATATCTTTAGTGTCTTGCGCTATGGATTTTGTCAATTCGGTATTTTCAGCCAGTTTTTTAAATACCTCTAATCCGAATCTATCCAAAGCAGTGCATCCGTTACAATCTTCTTTCGGTTCCATTATTTGTTAAATCCTTTAATTGCTTTATGCACAATACCCCATATCGCTATACCTATTGTTCCAATTTCAATTACTCCACCCAAAACGTGATTTACATCATCCAAACCGATAGGAATATCTACCCCCAATAGTTTACAAATGCCAATGCCAGACATAATAGTTGCCGCTATCACTGTTTTTTTACCATTGAGCTTTTCGAGTAGGTTCATATATGCCTCTATTTGTTAATTGTTTTCCATGTGCGCACAACAAAATCGTATCCGGCATGATCTGTAAATTTACAGAAAAACTTGTGCCACAAAGGTTGAATAAAATGTATCCAGTTACCAACGGCGCGGAATCCCATGTCATATAGCGGAACATCTGGCACAATGTCCCATCCGTTTATGCAGCATGTAGAATTTATAGGAAGCGAATTGTAAATATCTCGAAAATCTGATTTACCAACTTTTGGGGAACCAAAGTTTATCATGGAGCAAGGCCGATTTAAAATGTGTGGATGTGCTATGTGTGCCGCACAAAGCGTAGCAATTGCTGCGCCCTGCGAATATCCGGTACAAAATATCGGCTTATTGAAAGGAACGTTTTTCTTTACATATTCGAGTACCGTTTGCTCGAATTGCTGCCAGGTATCATGAAACCCGCCGTGCAGTGTGCCCAAATCTGTTTCTTTGGTGGGAGAGAAATACAAATCCTCAAACCACGAACGAATGTTGCCGCGCGTTTCTCTAAAGCAAATTATCACACGATCACCAAAGTCTGCTATAAAGCCATAGCTCATTTCTCCGGTCATTGGCGTAAAAATAGAATCCTTTACAAGCGGATCACTATTCGTTTTCGGTTCCTTGCTTGCCAGTTTGCAAAATTCCCACATTTGCTGTACAATGTTCATTTGTCCCACTCCACCCCAAAATGTTCGGGAATAAGTTTTTGGGTCCCAATACGTTCCGATCTGTGCCAAATATCGTGATTAAGAACGCGCTCTTTCCAAATCTTAATTTCTTTAATTCGGAAGTGTTTTGTATCAGGTGAAAAATAAGAATCGAATTGCAAAATTAGCGTATCATCATAGATCCACACATCTTCTAAATCAATAGACTTTATATGCGTACATGGATGATTTAAATCTTTTTCAAATGCGTTCCAATATTCATCCCAATCAATTGCAAAGCAACCAAAAACCAAACCAACAATAATTAAAACAATCTTTTTCATTTAACCCCCAAAAATAACTTGGCGAATGTGGCCGAGAAAGACCCAGATAAACTCTATTGCTTTGCCTATATCCATAATATAAGTTTTATACCCCAAAATAAGGGAATGTATTTACTATTTCTATCCAATTTGGTTCATCATGTTTTTTAAGCAATTCAATTAAATCATCAGACATAGACCCCTGTATTGTTCTTTCGTCAACTATATTTTTAGCAACTAAAATGCAACCGTCGGTATCTTTTGCAGTATTTCCGCCATGTAAAAGTATTCCATCAAAATTGGGCACATTGCGTATTCTTGGTAACACTTTTTTAAAATGATTTGAATATTCCAATGTAACCGGATACCGACCTGCCGGTATTGCTGTTTGCCCATACACCTTTGCGCTTTCATCTTTGCGCACCACATCTTCAAGTGTATGGCAAAATACAGAATTACCTATTAGCAAATGGCCTATAGTTGTGTCGGGTGTGTAAACAGTACGAATACATTGGAAATTCATAGCTGCGTCCTATTTTAAATTGAACTAGTTCCTATTATAAGCCAAGTTCCACCTTGAAGTTGATATGTAATAGAAGTAAGTCCACCTTGTAGTTGATTTCCATAAATTTTAGGGTAGCCAGTTCCTTGTCTTATAGTAACTATAAAACCGTCAGGGATACCCGTAATTTTAAGTGTACAGTCATCCCCCGTATTTGTCGCATTTATTGTTATCGTTCTATATCCAGTTGGGTCTAAAACTTGACCATTAGTAATGGTTGTGGTGGTATATGCCCCAGAATATGCTTTTGATGTAGTGCATCCGTTTACAGATAGCGTAGTGGCTGGGCTAGTTGTTCCAATTCCAACACTACCCCCATTATTACATAGCAACACGTCGCCATTAGGTCTACACACAAACCGCGATTTTGCATTGGTGTTATCATAAATCACGAAATCATTTGAGGCAACACCACCATAAGCAGGAGTAGTTCTCTCATTAAGTAAATACCATTTGTCTACACCGGATTTAGCTAACCCTAATAAAGCTGAATAAATCGAAGAATCATTTATCCTGAATACTGGTTCTACCCCGGTTAAGTTTATTAAATTAGTACTCTCACTAAGCAAACTATTCGCCAACACCCCGCTTCCTGAAAATTTAGCAATCGTTCCCGCAGCTCCAACGCCACCAGCAATATATTCTGTCCCCGCTGTTGCGTTTGTAAATCCGCCCGCATTGTTACCCTTTAAAATTGACGTGCCAGAAGTTATTCCGGTAACTGTAGTTGCGTTTATTTTTGGTATAGTTACTAGCCCACTTGTATCTATTGTAAATGGTACAGGAGCGGTTTTTGTACCTAATATCGATGCTATTATAAATGATTTATGAGACGAGGCATCATACATGCCGACTCTCCAAAGAGAATCTATCCTCCCTGACGATGTGTTCGATAAAAAACTAAACGACATATATGGATCAACTGGAGTAGACGGGCTTACTGTGTGCAAATCAAGTACTGAACCGCTACCATTATATCCGCGCAACGTGTTTAAGTATGTCCCCGATCTTGATATAAGCGAATTACATATTACATTTCCGTACTGATCTATTGAAGTTGAATCACCACTTAAATTTAAACCGCAAAACAAATTAGAAAATCTTCCCGCCCCACCGTTTACTCTTCCCGCAACTTTTGCGCTATCTGCGGTTCCTTGCAAATTTCCAACAACATTTTTACCGACCATTTTTATTGGTATATTGAATTTTAAAGAATCTTGATACAAATAAAACTGTTGTGTGTTTGCACCTGTCCCCCAAGACATTTCAGTACCGCTATTAAAGGTTGTTCCAGCTTGTCCGTTTACTTTGCCTATCTTTGCATTATCCCACGACAGCATCATAGAGTCGCGTAAGTAAAATTTGTTATGCCTTCCAATATTTGTATACAAGCTATCTGGCAACCTACGCACGGTGTCCGCAATCGCTGCACTATCCGCTTTGTTGTTTGTGCCTCGTGCAAATCCAGTATGACCGGCAACAGAGTAATCTAAATTGTTAAGGTCATTATGATTCGTAACAACCGATCCACCCATAGTTTGCGAAGGCTGAAATGTTTCTATAACAGAGGCCGAAGTTGCGCCTTTCTGAATAATAATTCTCCCAACTGGAATATAGAAAAACTGCAATTCTTGTGGTATTACTGGTAAACTTGAAGCCTGCGCCGAAGCTATAGAATTATAATCGCCTGTACCAACTATTATGTCGATTTCATTTTCAGACAAATTCCTGAATACCCAGTTTATTGTATATCTATTATTTGTTAATGCAACTAATGTGGTTCCGTTGTCATATCTTAAATTTTCGTATGTGTTTATTGTGCTATCCGCCCAAACTCCAGCCTTGTGAAATCTCAATTGAGTAAGTACCCCGCTACCTCCTTGCGTTATATCTGTCAATATAGTATCAGCTATTCTGCGTAATCCAAACCATGCAAAGCCGGAACCTACGCGAACCTTTAATGTGGCAACTTCGGACAATGTTAATCCACTTTCTTTTTCTATTCCATATTGTCCACGCATCTGTAAATTTTTGTAAAAGTTATTTGTTGCACTGTTTATCGCAGTTTTACCGTAAAACATATGATATTCTATAGCGTGCGATTTGGTGCTAACAAATAACCTACAAATAGGAACATTTGTATCCGCTACCGCTGCCGAAACAGAAAGCGTAGAAAACGCTACAGGGCTTCCACCATTCCACCGAGCGACCATGAAATTCACAACATCGGGCGTTATCGTGACTGTCCCGCCTGTAACCGTTTTGCGATAATATCTGTCCGATCCTTCTATAGGATATTTAAACAAAACATCGAAATTGCTAACCGTTACATGGTTATCATCAACATACGACATAGTTGGTTCTGTGATTGTTCCCATTGTATAGCCAAGATTCGAAGCTGTGACTTCTCCAAATATTATATTGCTTGTCCAATTTGCGTTAGCTATTCCGCCACGTAATTGATAAACGGTAGAATCTGACAAGCAATAAACAGTCATACCAGTGTCGCGCCGAAGTGCCGGTATTGCGTCGCGTATCGTTGTATTGGCAACCGTGCGAAACCCGCCTTTACCCCATATCGCATTATGAGTCGGGTATATGTCCGCGCTGTCTGTTGGGGTTATTACCGCACCTATATTTGTGCCTGGTGGAGTTCCTGCAAAACTGGCAATTACAAATAATAAAACAAGTAGTAAATTTTTCATTTTATATCCCCGTTGCCGAAAGTGTTATTGATCCCACAATAGTAGTCGGTGAAGTGTACACATAATAATTTTGAGTATTACCAAAACTATTTGTTACGCTCACTGTGGTTTTGTTCCACGTTGTCGAAAATCCGTTTACATATATTTGTACGTTACCCCATGCGGACGGGTAAGCATAATACACGTAGTTCCCGCCGCCCGTTATGCTTGTATTGCCCAAAGCCCTATTGCTTGCATATTGCGTAAGCCAATTTGTCGAACCCGTGTGCAAATCGCTTGAAGTCGGTGCCGCGTTCGCCGTTGTTCCTGTAAAGTTTTGAATGTAAAAATAAACTGTTGTCGATGCGTTCGACGGCGTTGTTCCGTCTGTAACCGATAGCGTATATGTTTTGTCCGCTGTGAGCGTTAAGCCCGTAAAGGCGTGCGTTCTGTCCGATAGTGCGATACTTGCGTCCGTTAGTGTTTGCGATGTAATTGCGTTACCGCCAAGCGTCCAGTTGACCGTGACCGCCGTTACCGTTTGACCAACGTAGTTTACAGGTGACGTGTTTATCAAAGATGTTATTACGGGTGGAGCGTATAGTGATATTATCGCGGTATCTGTATATGGTTTTGTAATAGTTATACCAGTACCTGACTTCAATGTCAACGGTTGCCCGCTAATAAGCTTGTGCGATGCGTTTACCACTACGCCCCCGGCAACCAACCCGCTATCAATAATGGAATCCTTTACAATAATAGCTTGAAATGTTGTTTTAGGGTTTATTGCAAAAACTGACAATGCTAATAATAGAATAAAAAATACTTGCTTCATTTGTTCCCCTTAATTAATAGGATCACTCAATACTAAAACTCTTATTTTATTGTCATCCGATTTTACTCTTATTGTATATGGATCACTTGCTAAAACATAAACTATCAATTTTCCTGTGATATAATTTGGATCATTGGCAAGCGGCCTTAACGCAATCACCCCGACTTCGTCGCCCCCGCCTGGCTCATGTGTTACGTGATGTGCTCCCGGAGTGCTTTCTCCTGTTGCTATTATGGTTTTGTTGCCAGGATCGCCAATAATAGATAGCCCTGTACTTACTGTAAGCTGTTCATACAATCGACCGTTCACGCCATTCGTTTTTATTAGTAAAGTATCATCATCTGCAATATCATCTATAGATACTCTTATTGCGAGTTCTTTTGTTGTTGTATTTTGAGATTCAGACATTTAATTCTCCTGCATTACAGTTACACTTAGCAATCCCAATGCGTTAGCCTGAACGGTTGATAACCAATTTACAGTATTTCCACTTCCATTTGTAAGCTGAATTCTATTCCCTATCACAATAAACTCTGTATCGTATATCAATTGACCTTTATTTTCTTGGTTTTCTGTCCAATATGCTTTTATAAATGGTGCATTTATCACAGCAAAAGGAATAACTGTAGATGTATACGAATATCTCGGAAAGGTCACAGTAGCAACAACAGTTTGACCGTTTTTTGCTCCACCACTTAAAGTATTATCTGGGCCAAACTGCTTTTTAAGCTGTTCTATTATTAACTTTTTAGCCTCAACTGCATAATTTATAATATTCATATATTTCCTTTTAAGAAGTAGGGGACTTTTAATCCCCCACTGCGCCCGAATTGTCGGGCATTTCCTTGCCGCCGGAGGAACGACAAAGAGTTTATGTCAAATATGAAGTAACTATTTTATATTTTGTAGTTGTGTAATTTACATCTGATCCCCTGCTAAAAATTTCTACAATATTGTATGTAGAATTATTATAATAATCCCAATAAAATGATACGCTTTTTGTGGGAATTGTTTGTCCAGATCTTGCCCAACGAGAAATTCCAGTTCCTGTAAATTCAAGCATTAGATCAATCGATAAAACACTAGTCGGAGTTATTGATGCAGGCAATACAATTGCGCCTGAACCACCTGTCATATCTCCTGTTACTCCGCAAGTTCCATTTAATGTTATCCAACTTATCTTACCTGAAGATGTGGAACCGATTGCATTATTTATACTTGAACTAGTCAACAATGTAGCAATGCTGGCTTCGGCTGGGGTAAGATGTGATTCTAAATATTTTATCCATTTGCTTAATTCTTTGAACATCTCATTATATTCTGACGAAGCTAATTTTGCACCCGTTGCATATCCAGAAGTACGTAAAGAATTGGATATATTCGCAAGTGTTACCGAAATATCTGTTGCATCACCTATTGCGGTTCCATCTGGGTAGAATGTTGGTTTTGTTACTGCCATTTTATATAATCCTTAGTTAAGTTACAAGTCCGCCTAATAAGCCATTGTCTAATCCATTAGTATCACTATCAAAAGTAAATGGTGTTACTGAATCAACATAATTAAGACGCAAATCAACCCCGCCAGCTACGAGAGCCTTCATAAAATTCCAAAGATTATCAATTACGCTTACCCCTGTAAAATCAAGACACGCAAGATACAAGGATTCATAGTACGAAACATTAGTTGCACCTGTTAAAGCCTTCAAAGCTGCAATAAGTCTTTCTGGTTCTCCACCACTTGAGTTCATTTGGATTTTAGCTTTAATCAATTTAATATAATTATTATCAGTCATGCCGACAGGCCGAGTTATACCAACAATTTCACCTACATATTCAAGCGTTTTCCCTGTTGCATTGTCAAGCTCTCTCAAACTTATTACATCAGAAACAGCTTGTTCTATTTCTTGCACTTGGTCTGCAAAAATCTGTATTTCTCTTGAAAATATTGTTTCGTCGCCTTGTGCCATAAATTCGCCTTATGTTACTGTAATAATAACTGTATCTAATTTAGCAATATAAAAACTTGAAATACTAATATCAGTTGTCACTGGTGCCGAATGCTCCGCAGATAAAGAAAGAGAATTTATTTTAATTCCTGGAACAGAAGCACAAGCACCTATAACACGATAATATATCAAATCCTCGCCGATAGATTGTGCAGCAAACACATTCGATACGGCTAAATTAATAGCCGCTGAAATATCTGTAGGAGCCGTATTTCCATCTTCTAAAAATAAAGAATAATTTACAAACACTCTTATATTTACATCCTGAACATAAGAGAATTTAATTGTTTGAGTTCTACCTGTGGAGTCGGTTATATTTTGAGAAATTGCGCCCTGCATTCCTATTCCAGCAGATCGTTTTTGCCATATCTGGTTTGCAATAGCCAATCTTTCGGCGGCATTGGGAGTGCCAACCGGATCGGCATAATTACTTTGCACTATCACTTCTAAATACCCAAACGATATAGACGGGTCAGTTGTCCAGTCTATAGCCGTACAGAATGGTATGTTTGCATTGTTTTTAACAGCCGAAGCAATCGCCGCAAGTGTAGCACTACCAGAAATCAATAAAGAATTTAATCTCCTTACTCTTGCTTGTGCCAATGTTTCGACATCTCTACCGACAACAACCGATGAATCAACATTGCCATGAACCGATACAGAGTCCCAATTTGTATATGGTGTCTGTATTGTAAGGGTTCCCGAACTAGGCATTGCAACCGCACCAGTTACAACGGCATTAAAATAACCTTCTACTGTTTCCGATCCTGTTGCTATAATATCCGCAATAGCAGAAAAAACGCTTCCCGCTTCATTTACAATTAAAGCCCCAGCCGGGATAGTTCCTGCATTGGTAAAAACACAATCGCACAAAATACTCGTAGCTGTCGCTGGTAATAAGGTAAGCCCGTTTATGGCCATTACATTAGGCAAGCTACCGTCATCGGTTAGCGATGCAAATGGGGCATTATATGCAAGTTGCATACCTTCCCAAATACTGGCAAGCATATTAGATTCAAGTTGTATTCTATTCGCAATTACCCCAGAATCGAGATTCGGGTTTCCATATAATGCGTTATATTGCGCTTTATAATCTTCTAGTATATTCTGCAAACGCTTTAGATTAAAACCAGACACATAATCTATTCCGTATGTCATAGCATTACCTGCACGTTGTTTAATGTAGCTGAACCGTAAATAGTTTGAACTGAAAACGAAATATTCATTATTCTTGTTTGTGTGTTATAATTTGAAGTATACGATAATATCGAAACTACTCCTTGCGTATCTTTTATCGTTGCCTTATTTGCTGCATCGATAAAATCAGGAATATTTTTCTTTGTAGACAATAAATTAAAATCAATATTACCTTGTGTTGAGTCTGCAAAATACTCGCCTTTTACTAATAATAATCGTATTTTTAAATTCTGTTTAATTTGGTCTAAATCGGATACTAATTGCTCATCAAAATTGTAATAAGCCATATCATGCGATATAGGATCAAGCATTTCATCAACCATTATAAAGCCTTTACTTTTGATGTAGTGTAAGATATTGGCGGAACAGCGGCAACCGGAGGCCCTGAAATTCCACTTCCCGTAGTTACCCCAGAATGCGTATGTGATAATACAAAAGTTTCATTTGCAAGTTTTTGAACTATCCCTTTCCCGAGCTCAATATCTCCACTCGCATCGATTACCACTTTCCCGCCGTTATTAATTATTGTAATATCTGTTGATCCGGTTATTGGTATCGTGCTTGATCTTGGAAATAATCCAGGTAACGCAATTGCAAAACCAAGACTATGGGTATTTGTCAAAGACGTATTAGACACTTTTCCGCTTTGCATTGTTTCGCCTATAGAACGTTCCGAGAATATTAATAAAACGTAATCGCCTGTAGCAACTGGCAAAATTACGCCTGCATTTTGTGTGCCATAAACAACAAAAGGCACGTCTGGAATAGATTGTATTTCGGTCTGTTCTCCATCAAAAGAAGCTATTTTCAAAAGTGGTTTTACTTGCCCCGTTCTTGTTGTTGCGCTATAACTTTCCACTTTACCAGGCATAGATGTATGCACGTTGCCACGCAACCAGCTTTCTATTAAGTCGCGTATAGCAAATCCTAAATCGGTATCGTTAAAAGTATTAACTGATTTCATATCCAAATATCCCGCGCTCGAACGTTTGTTTTCCAGTCATCACCGTAATTGTCGCCCGTATGTTTTACTTGTGCAACCTGTAAGCGTACCGACTTTGTAACTTCTTTAGATGTAAACGTAACCGCGCTGCCTGGTTCGCATTGCGGCATAAGAAGTGCATTGAATTCGTATCCACTGAAATCTTCTATTGATGCCGATAAATCGTTTCGGAATAATCTCTTTGGCGAACCTATCAAAACCGATTGCAGAGGAGGTAAGTTATCTGTTTTACCAAATTCATATATTTTAATCTTTCCGTTTTGCACACTCCATTGCAAACCATTTTCACCACATACTTTGTCTAGCCATTGAGCAGCGTTTCCGGTAAATGATGCAGTTTCAGATATGCTTTGCTTTGGTAACTGCACCGAATCAAATGATGTATTCATAGGCAATCCAATTGCTTTTGTACAATCTTTTATTATTTGAGCGATTGATGAACCCTTTTTATAAGATACCGATATTTTCTTTTTTCTTATTGCTGCGTGACCGTCACATATTGTTATTGTAGTTATTATTTCGGGTTTTTCAATATTGTGATTAACCTCAAAAACATCACCATGAAATAATAACTGTAACCCGCCCATTTCGGCATATCCAGCTTCTAATATGGCAATCATTCCAGATTTTATTTTATTTCTTGTACTATCGGCTAAATTGTTTACCGTAACGGTCGCCATATTTACTATAGAAAATTCTGTTTTTGTTGCATCAAAAGATATTCGCAATGGCTCGGTAAGCGTAACAACCGGAACAAGCACGTTACTGGAATTATATTTTCCAATGTTAAGGCGTATCACTCTATCAAAAAAGTATTGGCTCATGACGCACTCACATAGCAAATAGACAAGTTTCTGCCAGAAACAAAATCGTACCTACCAGGATCAACGTATTGTGTTTTTGGATTTAAATCTTTTATGTAAAAATCACCATTTGGTAAACCTATTTTTTTATATTGGTACAACATAGGATAATTCACAATCAATTTAATACCAGAAACTAACTGAGTATTATTTGAATCTGAAATATCCATAGACCAAAATTCACCGCGTGTATTCCAATAAAAACGCAATAAATATTCGTTATTATCAAGAGAAACGCTCTCGGTAAATTCTGCATAGTCGTACATTTTTATTGCAACGGGTGCCATATTAAAACCCTAAAGCCTGCGACGTTGTTTGCTCTCCATTAAACCATGCCTTAAATGTGTCACTTGCGCTAGTAAGTGCTTTTTTTACTGGATCAACTGTTTCACTTGTTGGCTGTTTACCGTTATCAACACTGCTTTGCGCTTGATCATAATTGCCGCGTGACGTTGTATAATTTATAGTTGCAAGAGTTAATGAAGCTTTTCGTATTTTTTTAAAATGTGCTGAGAAAGAAATAGTATCTCCGGTTGTTGGCGTTCTTGGAAAGCTCAAACTTTCACAGATCATATCGGTAAATACGCGATATTTTGCTATAATGTCAACTAATATTGGTTGCGGATATTCATTTTTAATGAATGCAGTTTCATTTACTACAAAATCACGACCGGCAATCATGCATAGGGCTTTGTAAGCTGTTTTGCAAATGGACGAACTATCTAAAACAAAGTAATCATCGGGCGTATCCGAAATGATTCCATCCATAGTAAATTCGTCTGGCTCTTGCCGTATGTGGTCTGTAATGTCAAGGCCAACTTCTACCGGATAAGCAGATATTTTATTTTTATAATTATCGGTTTGAGATAATGCGGCATCAACTGTGAGTAACCCGCGCCCCGCGTCTGGGTATGTCGAAGATCTTCCCCATAATATTTGTATCATTTTGCCCTCTGGACTTGTGATACAGCATGCTTAATTGCTTTTTGAATTATTTCAGAGTGTGAACTCTGAATAATTGCAGCATGTTCGGCAGGTGTGCCTGTTGGCAATGTCACAGAAGGATTATTAACATGTACAATAACAGGTGATCCGGTTCCGAATATGTCACGTGGTGCGTAAGATGTTGCGCTCATAGTAGATGCACTTGTAAATATTGGTCGAGTAGATGCAGCATCGGAAACCATACCCTTTGCCTTATCGTTCCATTGATTAAGCTTTCCGCCTGATTTTATAAAGGCATCTTTATTTACCGACTCAATATCTTTTCCTTGCATTCTGCGTATTTCAATATTCACTTGTCGAGCGGCAAGCAACAAAACAACAAGTCCGGCAACAACCGCCGCAATTTGCAAAGATAATGGATTAAGAGATAATATTTTAAATGCGTTTCCTAAAAATAAAACTGCTTTTGCAAAATTAGCTATTATAAAAACACCAGGCCCAAGTAATGCAAGTAAAGCACCTACACCGATCACAATATTTTTTGTTCCTGGTGAAAGCTTATCGATCCATTCCGAAAACCTTTCGAGTATTGCCGCTCCTGCTTTAAATACGCCATTCAAATGAAGCGTTTTTTCGAGCATTCCACCAATTGAGGCACGTACTTTTGTAAGTGATGCCCAAAGCTTTTCAATATTCTTTCCAAGCGTATCTGCAAATTGTCCTGATTTACCTTGGTTTTGCTTGTAAAGATCATTGATAATACTTTCGACACGATCTTGTGATATTAACCCGGTCGCACCTACACGACGCATCATGCGTGGATTAAATCCATGCTTCCGCAACATCTCATCAGATAATGCACCTTGACGCATAAGTCTTGTAAGCATTGCCCCGCGTGTAGTAGGATTAAGTCGAGCTTCCGCCCATTCGGACATCATTTGTCCAGCGTCTTGCCCGGTTCCCGCTGCAATATCTGCAAACATTTTAATTCGTGGTATAATTTGATTTACTGGAACCTGCAAACGCTTTAAAGATTTTGCATATTCGTCAACTTGTCCTGAATCAAATTGTGTTTCATATGAAACTTTTTTAAGCTGTTTTGTAAAGTCAATACCCTTTTGCATTGAATTAAGCAATACGCCC
>Ga0213917_1000114_pt1 | contig 18794 bp, 23 predicted proteins | sample McNCre117MG_FD_161051 | JGI IMG/M metagenome (GOLD analysis project Ga0213917, IMG submission 161051) | Freshwater microbial communities from McNutts Creek, Athens, Georgia, United States - 1-17 MG | ecosystem: Environmental > Aquatic > Freshwater > Creek | place: USA: Georgia | collected... | reverse complement strand
ATCCGGACGGCCAAAACGATGCACCCACAAGAATTCAGGAACACAAATTGTCTTGCGCCCATTCTGGCGGTACTTAATATGTATGTAGTGTTCTTCACCACCAAACCCGCGAAAATCCGGGTTGAAACCTAACCAACAATCTTTGCGGGTTGCGAAAACACCTAGTCCCTGCGCGGGGATTTCAAACGGTTCACCGCGCTCATACGCATCTTTATCCGTGTCCCATTGCCCCCACATTTCAGCGCCCCAAACATCGTTGAAGTGTGTCGAAACTTGAATGTGGTTATCGTAAAGCAACGGCCCTTGGATCAGGTTTTTCGTGTTTGGGTTTGCGTTGAAATAATCACGAACTGCTTTGATAGAGCCATTCGGGAATAAGATATGTGGGTCACACACAACAACGTTCGGCGAAAGCGCTGTCGCTATTACCTTGTTGCGCGTGTTTGCGGTTCCTTGTTTTTCTGTGTATGGAACGTATCGCACGATGTGTGGTAAATTAGCAGCGAATGCGGCTGTCGCTTTGCCGTGCTTGCTGTCGGGGTTATTATCAACAATTACAATTTCATTGATGTGTTCGCCGTGGTACATAATAGCAGCGTGAACCGTAAAATACACACCATGAAAGTCGTCGAATGTCGCCATCCCTAGCGTTAATTTTGTTTTGTCAATCATCACTTTCTCTTTCAAGTTACAGGTTTGAAAAATTCAATCTACATACAAGATTCAGTTTTCGTAGAGCCATTAGGGGAGCATGAACCCCCGGGGGGACACATCGACGGGAACAAACAACTCCCGGAATCCAACATCCATATTCCGGCGGTGCAAGTGTAGTGACACGGACCGGGCGCTGCCGTGGTTGTCGTTGTGCTTGTTGTTGTCGTTGTTGGCGCGGCTGTTGTCGTTGTCGTTGTCGTTGTCGTTGTTGTTGTTGTTGTTGTCGTTGTCGTTGTCGTTGTCGTTGTTGGCGCGGCCGTTGTCGTTGTGCAATTACCGAGCGAAACAGGCCAGTTAGCAACACAAAATGTACCCGTACTAGATGCGGTACTACATCCGCCACAATCGTGGCATTTAGTTGTGCCGCATAGGCTTTCGCGTTTTGATTTACACTCTACGTCCTTGTATGTGATCGTGAAATTACCACCGCCAATCGGCGTGCATGATGCTATTTTCGCGTAGCAATAACACTCACAATCGGTGCATGTCGGGGGCAGTGTCGTTGTCGTGGTCGTGGTGTTTGTCGTTGTCGGCGCGGTGCATCGAGTGTAATCACCACCATCGTAGCATGAGCCAATTGGGTAACCCGCGCAACCGGTAGTACAATCCCCTGAAAATGATTGTGTGATAGTCCCCGTGCAACCACAATCAGGAATCTCAACCCCGTCTTCTGCGCAAACTTTCGACCTGCAAAATTTTTGCAAAGTTAGATCAAAACCAATTTCTGAACAAACACAATTGAGTACCCTTTTAACGCAATACCCGTCAGTACATGGGGGCAATGTTGTGCTTGTGGTTGTCGTACTTGTGGTTGTCGTACTTGTGGTTGTCGTTGTCGTCGTTGGTGGTAGCGTTGTAGTGCCGTAGCAATCGGAACGCTGGACTTCACAATCATATGAACCTGAACCCGTTGGCGCGTTACACTGGCATTGGTAGTTACAATTTTTATGCTGGAATAGCCATTCCGACGTACCTACGTTCCATGTCCAGTAGCACTCACCAACACATACAGGACTTTTTGTCGTTGTTGTGCAAGGCGCAAGTGTCGTTGTACCCGTCGTGGTTGTGCCAAATGGGTGGTGTGTGGTTGTGGTGTTGCCATTATTCCCGTCGCATTTACAAGGCGTGTTTGCTGACCCACCACATTCGGGGGTTATCGTCGGCGAATCACAACTACAATTTCTCCCATTCGCGCAAGTATAACGGCAGTTATTCCGCAATAAAACCCAAGCGCTACCATCATAGACCCAATCGCAATTACCCGTGCATGTCGGCGCTTGTGTTGTCGCTACTGGCTGATAACATGATGTGTGGACATCGACGCAAGTATCTCCAACACCCGTTGGCCTGTCACATTTTGGCAAACAGTATTGCGAATTCGAGCATTTGAATTCGATCAACCGCCACCCTAATTGAGGTATATATCTCCACTTACAACCAGCGCATTGCGGGCTTAGTGTTGTGCTTGTCGTTGTCGTCGGCGCGGCTGTTGTTGTCGTTCCTGTTCCTGTTGTGGTTGTGGTTGCGCAACTACAATTTGGTCGGATAGTTTTGAATTCTTGCGTCGAACAATTAGTTACAGCGATTGAACAGCCAACACTTTGCATGCCGCAATATGTAGGTTCATCACACACGCAACCAGTGTTGCAAGTGCTATCGATCAAAACCCAATCGTTTGTTGAAAAATTAAATGACCATTTACAACGCCCCGTACATGGGGGCAATGTGGTTGAACCGGCGCATGTTTGCCCAAAATTGAATGACACTAAAGCGACGGGCAAGCCGTCTTCTTTCAGTTGCCCGATTATAAGTGAGTCAAATACGTCACCTACTTCTGTCTCTTCAACATCCGTGTCCTTCACCATCACCCAACAATCTTGTGCGACACGGTTTGAAAAATTCAAGAATGGCGCGTTCGTTGTCGTTGTCGTTGTTGTCGTCGATGTTGGTGCGAATGTCGTTGTTGTCGTCGATGTTGGTGCGAATGTCGTCGTCGGCGCGGCTGTTGTTGTCGTTCCTGTTCCTGTTGTCGTCGTTGAAGTGCAGCAATAGAAATCACTGTTGTAAAAAACAATTTTGCCCGGAAACATCCCTTTTAATTCATCAAAAAAGCCGACCACCATAACGCTAGCGCTGCGCTGTGTTCCGGGTTGTATATTAATTCGGTCAAGGTGTTGTACGCGCGTAGTTTCCACTTCGCGCACCACATTAGCGATGCGTTTGGCGGAACCTCTATCGAAAATAACCTTGTTGTCCGATTCAGCCATATTTAGAAGTCCGGTAAACCAAGTGTGCTGAAATCAATCGTGTCGTGATTGTAAAACAGTCTGAAATACGGGAGCAATTTTACTGTAATTCCGGGGGTCGATGCCAAATGCTGAACCGCCGTTGTACCCGAATATCCGCGCACTACTGTCATGCGAAAATAGCCAGTAGAAAATTCAGCGTGCGTAACTTTCATTATTTCATCCTCAATTTGGATGTAGTAATAATAGTTTGGGGACTTTATGTAGCCACCTGAATTATCAATATTCGGTGGAAACAAATCATCAACAATCCCTTCGTCTTCCGTGCCGACATTAACCGGTCGATCAAGCGCGACTTCGGTTTGTGAATCCGACATCGAATGCGTTAGTGGGACAACACTATCCCGCAACGCATACCCGCGCCCATTCAACAATGTCGGGTTTCCGGGCAATGAAAAATCTAAAGGGTCGCGAAATAATTGTCTATCTTTATCCCTGAAAGATTGATCCAGAACAAAATCCGCCCATGTATCTTTCGTGTCGATCTCTAACACTGTATGAACCTGATAATACTGTATTCCGTAGCTTATTTGCTTGTGCCCCCTCTTATCAGCGATACGAATAGTATATGGGTTGAACGTGCCCGAAGTAACTGTAACGACATTCGAGTTACACGCGTCGATTTGATGTGACGCAGCAACGCTATCATATGTCTCTAGGTTCTGAATGATGGTTACTTGTAACCGTTTCTTCGGTTTTGTTATTGGTGGGTCGTATGGCTCAACCGACGATGCCACGATCAACATACCCGTAACGTCGCGCATTTGGGGTTTGTCGATCAATACCGCGCCATAATCAATATCAGGCGGTTGATTTAGCGGGTTATTTGTTATCGCCGCAACGAGTCTATCTGTGTCATACGACGCGGAAAACAGCCAAACAAATGGCTGTTGTGTCCGGGTGCAATTTATGCTGACACATGTTGCCAGCGCATCAACCGCGCCAAATACGGCGAACGTATCACCAATTTTTGGGGTTAAAACATCGCCCAAAACATCTATTTGAGTGCTGCGCGCGCTGTTCGTGTAAACCCACAATTCGATCTTGTATTTACGGCGCACAATTTCCGCAAGAAGGCCGTTGCGTTCGCTTGACGCTTCCCCGTCGCTGACAGATTTCAAAGCTATGCGCGTAATGCTCATTAGATTTTCACCACATCCATTTTAGCCAATGCTTCCGCCGTCTTCTCTTGTTGTTTCAATTGTTGTCTTTGTAAATCTAGCGCTATATTTTGCAAGCGCTCCATTCGCTTCTCTGGTGTTTCCCGGTAACGTTCATCTTGCGCGTTTGAACGTATATAAGCGCTGTACGCTTCGTTGCTACCTTGTCGTGTCGCGCCACCAAACGATATTTGATTGTCCCCCAATTCATTTGAGAGACCGTTCAGCGCTGCGTACGACGCCTTAGCGTATGTCATCCAATCAATAGCACCCTCATTCAACAGCAAATTCAATTCCGCCATGTCATCCTTGAATTTTTCAAGCGGTGTTCGCATAGAGCGAATAATATCTAGCGCTCTTGACAATCGCTCGTTATTGTTATTTGCGTAGGGTACTGCGCCGCCAGCGCTACGTTCACGTTTCAACGCATCACTTTGTTTTTTCTGTAGCTCTTTTGCTCTCTCTAGAAATTTCATCGGGTCGCGCTCTTCGATGCGCTTCAATTGTGCGTCTAGTTCATCGCCCCATTTTTTCAGGTCATCCCCCGCCAAACTTTGCCCGTTTCTAGCGCGTGCTAGCGCCGCTTCAAACTGTTTGCCAATTTTTGGTAGCTTCACTAATTGCTCTAGGATTTCCGCAAGTAAAGCATTCACAAGCGCACCAACCGCTGCGAAACCCACTTTTAACATCGTGGGCACAGCGCCAAGGTAGTCAAAAATATCCATCACTAGAACGTACATACTAGACAGCATGACTAACACAATTTTGAAACCGTCTGTTATGTTGCCAACTGCGTCGTCCGTACCGACAATGGATTCTAAAAACGCTTGTGCAAGTGGCGCTATCGTTGCCGCAAGTTGCATTCCGATACCTTCCACTTGTTGAAGGATATTATCCCAACGTTGCTGTAAACCCTCTAAGGAATTCGCGTCGATCTCTGAGACCGTTTGCCCGTATTTCTGTGCTTGTTGCCTTAGCTCCGCAATACCTATTGCGCCTTTGTTTAATAACGGCAAGAGGTTTGCTGCGTCTTTGCCGAATAATTGTGTCGCTATTGCTGCGCGTTGCGCCGCGGTTGGAAGTTTGGAAATCGCTTCCGCCACTTGTATAAATTGGTCTGATGGTTTTAGGTGTTTGAATTTTTCAAATTCAATACCCATCCTAGTAAAAATACTCTTTGTCGTGCTGTCAGATTGCGCACGAGAAACCGTTTTCGCCATTGTTTCGAGTGCTGTGTTGACATCTTTTGATGACCCCCCTAACTGCCTAATTGCCGATTGCAATTCAATAACATTTGTTACCGAGTCACCTATTGACCGCGCAAATTTATTTGCATCTATGATTTTGTTTGCGCCGTCGTTGGCCAATTTCATCACAGCGTTTAGCGAAAGATACACCGCAATTAATCCGCCGATAGCTACCAATGCTGCGCCCGCGCCGCCAAGAATGGTAGAAAATAAACTGTTCGCTGAACCTTCCGCGCCTTCTTGCGCGCTCGAAAGGTCATCAGATTTTTTTTCTACTTTATCTATGGTTGCGTTGAAGCGGCTTGCATCCGCTTCAATTTTTGCGACGATGGTAGCTAAATCGGCCATTACTTAAATATCTCCGCCAACATTGCTTCAGTCGCTTCTAGTGACATTTCGTGTTCAGATTTTGGACGAAACATCAAGAAATCATCAAACGAGTATTTCGTCGTACTCTGTGAGTTCGCCACAATGCAAGCAACTTGCGCCAAATAATACTCTAAGCGTTCCGCCCAATGCGGTGAATGGGATTCATGGAAATATAAGCGCCGGAACGTTTTGTAAGATAAGTTATCCTTCAAAATGTGTTCCGGCACTCCGTAACGGTAGCTAAGTTTAATCCAAAAATCCGCCTCCGTACCGGGCTTTATTCGTTTTTTTCGGTTTCGTCTTCCGCGTTTGGCCAACTTAATTCGTGACAAGCATCGTGCAACCGTTCAATTGCAGCGGACGATTTTCCGCCTAGCTCCGTCGCGTCTGACAATTCAAAAATCGGTCGTGGGTCATTCTCGCCCATACACGCACAACGCACAACCAGTTTCGCGCGCATGATGTCGGTATCAACCTCAATTCGTTTCTTTTTTCCCTTGCCTTTGCGAACCATCAAGGTTTCTTCATAAGCGTCTTTCTCCCGCGATGTAAGAGACCGTACCCACACTTTCATACCCCATTCGGGAACGTCTACTTCTTTATAGAAGATGTCTTTTTTTGTGAGAATTTGCGTGCGCAAATCATTGGTATCTGATGTAATCAACATTGCTTCCGCCACGTTCCACCCTCTTTAAGTTTGAAAAATTCAATCCTGTTACGCTGCTGTTGTCAGTCCGGTTTTGCCAGTGATTTTCAAAGTGATGTTTGCCTTGACCAAATCACCTTGTTCAAAGGTTTTCGCTAAGCCTGAAATGAACGCTGTAAACGGAAACTGTGTACCTAAACGCGTTTGGATGTACCAAGCGGCATTCAGCCCTTTATCAAACCAAGGTTTCACGCGCGCGTAACTTCCTTGTGTGAAATTCGCGGATAGTGTCACTTGCCCAGCATCGCGCCACCCTGCCAAAAACAACTTGAAAAATTCAGGTTGCGCGGGTTGCGTTGACAACCCTTCATACGGATCAAGTTCGGTCAAATCAACTTGTTCCGCGCTCTGTTCGGGTCCACTAATAGAGACAATTGCAGCAACTTGCGCGGCTGAACCTTCCCCGTCGCCTTGCGCGTAAATGCGCGTTCCTGCTGCTAACACTCTTTCCGTCGCTGTTGACATTTCATTTCCCCTGTCGGTCTATGGTAACACGCATAATAGTTTGAAAAATTCCATCTTCCGCAAGTTCGGTTGACGCGTCGTAATCTTCAACATCTTGTTGCCATTCGCGCCATCCATTCGTCATGTAGGTATTGCCGGAATTCGCTATTAGGTAAGACCAGTCACGTAAGGTATCACCATTCGCCGACAAAATCACAATCAGAAACTCGCCCTTAAAAAACCCACTCCCGCCATCTAATTCCATAAATTGTGTATCGTCATCGCGCGAATATACAACGCACGGATAGACCGTTTTAGCGTTCATCTTCTGGAATACTTTCAGATGATAGACGCGCGTCATCCCTAACACCGCTTTCAAATGGCAAACCAAGTCAGTTTCTACGTTACCCGTCTCACAATTGCTTAACGGGTTTCCGGTCGTTGTCGTGGTTGTCGGATTGCTCATTTGTTTTTTACCAGCGCCACCTTCACACGCTCTGAAAATTTTTGTTTCATCTTCTGCGTTACTTGCGATTTCGTCGCATTCAACGCACGGCGCAACGGGAATTTTCCGGTAGCGCGGGGAATCTTAAACGGCTGTTTCACTTTGATGATTGGTGATTTTTTTTTCCTCCAATATTTCCGCAAGAACGATGACCTACCTTGTTCAACAAGGTGGTTGTAATTCGCAGGAACAACTTTATTTCCGTACTTGTCTGCACCTATCAGCCCTTTTTTGATACCTACTAGTCCAAGTACGATCCCCTTGTACAATTTAACTTTTACGCTTGCTGCCTTTATCAACAAACCCGTCCGTTTATGTTGCCGTAAGTTCTTCTTAAACTCTTTATTGACAACCGCCGAACCCGCGCGGACCATTGCACGCAAAACACTTTTTTGCATGGCGGGTTTTAACCCCGATATTTGCCGCTTCATGCGCGCGAAATTCAACCAAGTGGTAAACCCCGACTGCCCTTTTTTCTTGCGGGATTTCTTAAACGCTTTGAATTTCTTCTTGGCAATTTTCTTGGCGGATTTGAATTTCTTCCCCACCGCCTTCTTGAATTTCTTTACCGTGAAACCCATCACAAAATCTCACATGCGGTAAAAATCATTTGCTCTGTTCGCTCTTCTTGTGCTATCGGCGGGCCTAGTTCAAACCATCGGCTATTCCACAAGAGCCGAAAACGGTGGTTGATCGATGCGTTGTAGCGCATCGTTATTTTGTGCGTCAAATCAGCGCGATATTGTCGCGCCCAAATCAACTCTCTTGCATTCAGTGGCTCAATTGCGCAATACATATCCCCCGTTTTCGTCGGGTATGTTACCGACTGATCCCCGCGCCCAGACTCAGCATCAACAGGCGCGTAATAGTCCGCAAAGTGAATCAGTTTGTTGACGTTCAACGCCCTAACCCCCTGATATACAATTGCATCGAGTATGGAATCTCTGTCATTGTTTTATCAGTAACCGGAATGCGGGTTTCATATAAGTGTAAACCTAACATGAAAATGGCGTCTAGCATTGGGCCATAGGTTGCGTAAATGACATCAACAGTATTTGCATCCCAAAAATCGGGGTTGAACAAACCAACATACGAACTAAACCGGACAGGGTAAAATTCTCCATACAATGGTGTCGGCCACACTTGCCCACTGCGTACTGTGAGCGATGGGAAGCAACCATCATGACGCAAGCGGACAACCGAGTCAGAACTAGCGTCATCGTCGATTGAAATTTTCAAACTATTGGCAAGTGGGGAATCGCTTTCCGTCGTGTACTTCAATGTCATTGCTGCAAGCGCCGTTGCATCGTTTAGCAATATCGGTCCTACGGGCAAATCCAATTTACTGTACATGAACGGGAACCGCGAATAGTCAACGTGAACCGATTTCGGAAACGCGGTTATCCCTGTTGCGCCTTCGATAACATTCGCTGCCGAACACAGTTTACCTAGCATGATATTGGCTTGAACATCCGCCGAACCAATTCGGTAATACTCTCTCGCCAGCGTCAACAGTTTCGTTTGAATCTTAGAGCCAAATGAAGCCAAGAAACCATATGGTGAATTATTGGTGGCATCTGGACGCGCATACGATATGATGTATGTTAGCTTCGTGTTGCCGCTATAGTTTCTTGACTTCGTTGTTGACATCGCTATTCACCTTTGACAACGCGCGGTTTGCGTTTCGGCGCTGTGTCTTCATCGTTCTCGTCTTTTTGCTCTGTATCCATTTCCGGCGGTTGAATACGTTGTTTGCGTCGATGCTTTTCGATTTCACTCGCCGTCGCAGGGCGACAAACCGCTGTTCCCAAATCAACGTGTTTCTTCGTCCATTCTTCCGCTTTCGCTGGGGGCAAATTATAAATTTGCCCCGCATGGAACGTTCCGTCTTCTGGTGAAGACGCGGTTTCAACCATCATCATCAACGGCATGTCAGCCTCCTGATACAAAGGTAATATTTACGCACGTTGTAGACACAACAGGCGCGCTGCGTGGCCGATGTCGGGTCACGCTTCCAACTGACCCGGTAGCGATTTTCACGGTCCCTGAATTCAGATTCAGATGCAAACGGTAGTAAGCGTAGATTGGCCGTACCACCGCGAACGCAATAACTTTTCCATTGTCCGATGATGAGCGCGTATAGCTAGCAAGATTGCTAGTCCATGTGCTATTATCCGCGCTACCTTGGATGCCGAAAATCGGTGATCCTGTGATAGCTACGATTGGAACACGGAATCTGATTTCATCAAAATCATCAACCGCTTGCGTTAGCAAAACTCCTGTTGAACCCGCAAGGGTTGTCGCTGTACCCTGAACAGAATCGTCTGTTTGGTCATTCCAAACTGGCATGTTAAAACCCTCTCAAAAGGTGTTTGAAAAATTCAAACATAGTCGGCGACGCGCCGACTATAACCAAACAAAATCAATTCGTGATAACGCGCGTAAAGGCGTCTTCCATACCGGGCATGGCGTCGATTTCTTCATACCCAATCAAACCGATTTGGTTTGTGAGCGCGAAAAGCTCCATTAAGTTTTGAACGCCCAACGTCTCGCCGTTCGCAATGAGGAAGTAAGAAAAATCCCCAAAGATGCCGACGTATTGGCCCGACGTGAATGTGGACGGGCAATACTCTGACATCATGTACGGATGACCAAGCAATGTTTCCGGTTTTCCGAATGTCATCGGGTCAAGGAACAACGGCCGGTTTTGGCTATCCACCAACTGCCGCGCCAATTTCACAAAGTTTCGAGATACCAACCATTGATTATCATAACCTTGGCGCTGATTCATGACAACGTTGATGAGGCCCGCATAGGTCAAGTTTGTTGCCGAACCTGACACAACATCCCGGCTTGACGAAATGCCGCGCGTAGATGCTGTGAACAGCCCTAACGGCTTGCCTGTACCCGATCCAGTCATGTACGCTTTCTCGCGTGTCACGCCAAATTTGTACGCAAGCCGCTTAGATACCATGTCTTCCGGCCCGCTGATATTTTCGGCAGTATCGCCACTGGCCGTTTGCCAACCGGACGCCTTAGCGTTCCGCAACCACTTCTTAGACATTTTGATAAGTTTCGTCACAACATTTGGCCGCAATTCGCGACGCCCAAACGCCATTGCCGAGTCTTCATCAATCGTCGTGATTTCACCCGTCCAATCAGCATCCTCTGGGTCAGTTTCGAGTGTCGGAACCCCAAGGGACTGTGCGCCGGAAACCGTAATCTTCGTTGCCAATTGATTGATAAACAGCATGTTATCAATGATCTTTAACACTCGCTCATAAATCTGAACGGGCGCAACCAGATACCCGCCAGCTACGTCGTTGTCTTGCTGGATAGCGCGCTGACGAAAATTGCCGTTCTCGACATAGTTCATGAACGCTTGACGATACGGCTCGAGCGAACGTCGGCGCGTGTGTTCGTCAAGATAGTTTGTCCGTCGTGGTGCGCGCTCTTCTTGGCGTGCACGTCGTCGCCCGTCAGTCGTGTCACGACGAAACCCGCCTTCTCGTTCCACAACAGCGCGTTGACCGTTGGGAAGAATTAAAACATCGCCTTCTGTGTAGCGTCCGCCAGATGTTGCCGACCGTTCCCGGCGAACTTCCCTTTCGCGCCGCCGTTCGGTGTCCGCGCCTTTGCCCGCCCTGCGTTCTGCGCGTCGTTCACGTTTTCGTCGGCGAATCCGCGCTTCGCGCTGTTCGTCTTCTGGTGCATCATCGTCGTGGTCGTTTTCTTCGCGCTCTGTGTCGTCGTCTTCTTCGTCGAAAACTTCCGCTTCAAGTTTCGCAACTCGCGCATCAATAGCGTCAATTTCCGCTTCCCAATCACGGGTCTGGTTTTCGTCTTCCGCTGTCGCTTCGCGCGTTTTCAGTTTTGCTGCAAGTTTCGCCATCTGTTCCGTGATGTACTTCTTGCGTCCGCGAAGTTCAAGCGCTTCTGCTTTCTTTTCAGATTTCGTTGCCATGTTATTTTTTCCCGGTCAAACGTTGAACTAGCACACTTCGCATCAGTTTTGAACGCAATTTCTGGTTTGAATTTTTCAATCGTCTTGGATCAAATTCTCTTAGGCTTGCCGTCGTATCTTCGTATGCTGGTACTGGTGTAAAGCACACTTCGTGTATCTCACCTTCATATACATAGCATGTTAAAACATCTTCGCGGGTTTTTGGCTCTTCCCATTCTTCACGGACATCCTTGAAAGTGAACGACATCCCCGCAATGTTACCATTCTTGATGTTCTCCCGTAGATCACGCGCGTATGATGTATCGGGTAAGTCACATTCTGTTACCAAACCTTGTGGTGAGTCGCGCAATCGCAAAGAGCCGCGCGACGTTCGACCAAGCACTAACGCGGTTTCATGCGCAATCGTGCAAATGATTTCGGGGGTTTGTTTCAAGTGCCGTTCAAAACAGCCCGCTACAATCACTTCACGAAATTTGCGTCCGCCCGTCATCGGCATAACTTTTGACGGCGACTGATACACAACGGCAACACCTACAGCGGTTTTTGCGTCGTCTGTTATTCGCGTATTCGATTGCGAATTATCTAAAAATCGCTTGTGTAATGGCATAGTTAAATTCTATCATAGGGGTTTGAAATTTTCAAATGGAACGGTTAGCTTGTATAAATCGGTGTGTGGTTTAGATACGTGGTTTCCGCATCGGTTTTCGTCGAGTGGCGCAACCCTGTAGCAAATACGGTTGCGGTAAGCAGGACTGACATATTTTGGTCAGCGCTCTCGTTACTTAGCTTGATGTAATATCTTTGCCGTAATGGTCGATGGATTGTTATGACCGCTTTGCCCTCTGAAATAAATTGATCAGGTGTGTAGGTTGCCTCTGTGCGCGCCGCGCCTTGGTTTGTATTTGTGGAAATAATTTTTATTTTCCAATCCGGGTTATCTTCAAACGCGCCTAGATTAACCGCAAAAACAAGTTCATTGTCCCCCGCGTTTGGGGCAAATACCGCTAGGTTTATTTCTGAAGAGGGCGCAATCGTAAGCAGGTGATACCCATCACCCGGATTCGCCAATTCAATGTTGTTGCCAATACTCATTTGATGACCCCCTTGCCTTTCAACAGTGTGACAATTGCCTTAATAAATTCCGGTTTCGCGACGGGCGCAACGCCATTCAAAATTTCCGTCGCGGTTGCCATGTCAACAGGCGAATTATTTTTGATAAATTCAATTGCGCTTTGAACTTCCTCAAAATCAATGTCGTTTCCGCCAATGTCCGCGCGCTCTAATGTTCGCATCGTGCTGGGCGCTATATGGGTATCCCCAATATCAGGGGGCAATAGTGGTTGATTCTCCGCGCGTAGAATCTGGTTCAGAGTCAACCAGCCACCATTGCGCCCCGCGCCGTAGTTCGTATAGCGCGTGGTTTTGTCGATAACATGTATATTGTTGTCGGTATAGTCAACGTAAGTGTCACGATTTGGCGGTTGGACAATTTTCTTTTCGACTTCCTTGTTGTATCTGAACCCCCAAGGAGCCATTGTGTACGCCATGAACTCTAAGTGTTGTTGTTCCGCGTTACTCATCGTTGTTGCGGTTGTATCATACAGCATATGCGGGGGGACGCGGAACCATCGGCACATTTCTAAAACATTGAATTGCCGTGTTTGCAAAAATTGCGCATCGTCGGGTGGGATGGTCGTTTGTTGGAATTTCATTCCCTCATCAAGAAATAAAAGTTTGTGCGCTTTGAATGGCCCCTGATGACTTTCGTTTAGCCTTTCCTCAAGACGCTTTGCGGCTTCTTGGGATAGCTCTAACGGATGAGAGACTACACCATTAACGGAGAGACCATTGCCAAAAAACGACGCGCCAAACGTGTCCGCCGCAACGCCTAGCGAAACTGTGAGCCGACCAAATTCCAAAACCGAGATGCCAGAATAGCCGTTGATCGTGACGCCATAAAAATGCAGCATATCGCCATCGGGAATAGTCCGCGCAACGGCAATGGTTCCGTTCTCTTCTTTCCGCAATACTTGATGTACTTTGTGGCCGTTGACAATTTCCGTTTTGATGGTTGCGGGTTCGTGCCGTTCAACCGCGAGAGGCGCGCCTGATTGTGTTCGTTTTATTTCGCCATAGCCGTTACCGCGCGCCAACACATCATACATAAAAATTTGTTGGAATTGGTTTGCCGTTTGCGAGTCGTTAGGGAACCGTGAAATCAATAGGTTTGTTGGGGAATTTGAAATTTTCAATTCGAGACCGCGACGTTCCCAAATGTTGAATTCCAACATGGAAAACGTTGATGAGATAAGATTGATTGCGCTAAAATACGCAGCATACGCCATTGCTGCGTTCTCATCTATATCAACCCCCGCTGTCGTCTCGTTTCCGCCAAAAAGACGTACTAGCGCTGGGTCGCGCGGTGGTAACGGCGAAACCTTCGTGGCGCGCTGCTTTAGATAAGACTCGATTCTAGAATCTATACGACGTTTGAAAAATTCAAACATAGTAACCCCCTAATAGATATATTATCCATCATACAGGGGCAAAAGTCTATTGGAACGAAAACGGTTTCGTTCCTTCACGTTCGTACTTCGACTTCTTCTTTGTCTCTTGCACCTTTCGCTTATCGTCGATGTCGATAGCTAAAGTAATTGCCGTTGCATAGATACCGTCAATTTTCTCAAAAGAATGTTTCTTTGAGATTTGTTTATTGCCGTTCGGCGCAATGGCAATTGCGGTGTTCAGAAACATCCAATTCAAAATTTTATTGTTGTAGTGTTTCAGGAAACCCGACTTAATCAACCTCTCAAATTCAACAGTTGCGGCACACATATTACGCGATGCTGCCGATATTGTTGAGACAACGGTTTCGTTGTAGTTCTCCGCAAAGCGTTTTGCTAACTCAACCGCAATGCGTGACTCGTTCCATCGGTCAATTGCTACTTCTTGCACGCCTTCCAGTTTGCAGATATTTTCAATGTCGTCCGCAAGTTGTTCATAGTTGATTACATCAAGCCCGGTTGTCAATCTTAGTAAGCCTTCGTCGAACCAGAACTTATATCGTTCATGGTTCTTCGCGTCGTGTTTGCGATTGTTAAAAATGGAATCCGGTAGCCAAAAATAAGGCTTGATGTAACGATAGTCGCCAACAAATTTAGTTACAACCATTGACGACATATCGTGGTTCAGTGACAAATCCAAACCGGCATAAATCTTGACAACCTCTTGAGGTTCTGGTTCCTTTTCCGTAGCGCAGAACAGCCACGATTCATATGATAACCACGATGCCGACTTAGGTTGCGCGCGATTCAAACGATAGCGTTTGTAGATTAGTTCGTCCGATTGGTTCCGTTGTGCTTCCGCGATGTCTTTTAACACTGTGCGTTCCGTCATGATGTGGCCGTATGACGGATTGCATTTAATAAATGTCTCTAAATCGTCCCATTTATCGCTCTCTTCCGCTTCATAGATCAATGCCAGAATTTCAGTGTCAATCAATTCCCCGCGCAACACTTTGCGCGCTACCTCGAACTCCTGAAACCACAAGGAAGATTCGTCAAGTTCACCCGCTGTTGAAAGCCAAATACGTCGGCAACATTCACGTGCTGCGCCTGCATATTTCAGCGTATTCCACATGTGTCTATTAGGTTGCGTATGTAGTTCGTCGAAGATAATTAACGTCGGGTTCAGCCCTTCTTTTGAAGTCTTTCCAGATGAACCTAGCGCGGCTGTATCGCTGGATAACGCCTCAAGAGTTGATTGCTTTTTATCGTAGCGCATTTCAAATTTGCTTCGCGCTACTTTGATCGTTTTTGAAAGTGTCGGTGACCGCTCAACCATATCAGCCGCTTCGTTAAAAATAATTGACGCTTGTTTCCTATCACCCGCAACGATTTTGGTTTGGTTACCTTCGACACCACGAACTAATTCCTCTAGCGCCATTGCTGCCGCAAGGGTGCTTTTCCCGTTCTTTTTTGGAATGCCCACTTTTATTTCCGTAAAGCGGTATTGACCACTAGGGGACTTCCAACCGTACATTGGCTTGACGAGTTTTTCCCACTGCCATTCGAGCAAATCGAAAGGCTTTTTCGCAAAGCGATCCTTGGTGTGGCGGATGTGTTTGGAGAAAAAATTGCGCACTTTTTCCGCTGACCGCAAATCGAATGTGTACCCGCGCTTGTTGGCTTCAATGTCTGATTTGGTTATTAATAATTCATCCATAACATTTCACGTTTCGATTCTTTCTTCGCTTTCTGCGAAGCGTTATTGACGATGTCTTTATAACTTACATTCCAATCTTTCAGCATTGTTCTGTAAGTATAGCAATCATAGCCGGATATTAGAATTTTGCATCGGCAAAGCCTAGCATAGTCTAACAACTCAACATGTTGCGCGTGTGTCATCTCACAACGATACCCACCCGATACACGCGTCGAAGGGTGGTATGGTGGATCAAGGTAAACTAGCGTTGTTGGTAGATTGAATTTTTCAATCGTCTTGATGGCGGGTTCATTAAATAGTTGTACTCCTTTCATACGATCCGCAAGCAATGGAATTGCGTCAAGCGCGGATAGCCAAGCACTTTCCGATTCTGGCATACCACGACGCAACCGGGTTGAATCCTGATATGTTTCACGATCCGCGCAACGTGACATGCGCGTAAGAACAATTTCTTTAACCGCAACCATCAAAGGCGCGTTGTATGTTTGGTGTTTGAAAATTTCAAACGTCTGCCTATTGTGGCTTAGCTTACTTAGCAATCTATGTAAGTCTTTTGCTCTATCACGAATCATCAACCAAGTGTTGAAGATAATACCGTCGATGTCGTTCGCTACTTCGTAGCTAGATGGTGGTTTTTGGAGCAGCACGTTACCCGCGCCGAAACAAGGTTCGACGTAGGTAACGTGCTCCGCAAAATGGCTGATGACCCATTTTGCCAAGTAGAATTTCCCACCGAAATATTTGATCGCGGAAATCATTAGTGCATACCCGTATTCTCTTCAACATCATACGAAGCGGTTTGTCGTTCGGCATTCATACTTAATTGGTTTGATTGCTTTGCGACACGTTCGGCCAGTGACAATACAACCTCTTTTTGGACGCGCTCGACTTCTTTGAGCCTTGCCACAATTGTGCCAACCGATTCGACTAATTGCAAAACTAATTGGCACAATCTAATTGCTTCGTCCTCTGACATCGTATCCCCCTACGGTAAAAAATTAACTTTGTAGTTGACTCGGAACCTTGGCATTTGCCTTTTATTAAACGCCTCAACCCCGAGTAGCCCCCGCAATAATTCAAGCGCAAACAGCCGTGAATCAATAGACCATTTTTCGTTCAGCGCGTTATCTAATGCCGACCAACATTCAAAAATAAATCGCTGTTCGTGGTACCATTGTTCCGCCATTCTCTCACTGTTATTACAGTCTATTTGTGCGCGTATGTCTGTGTCGTTGTAGTCACGAAATGAATACGCGCGGTTGATTTCCGCTTGGCGTTTGTCTACCCCAAAACCATACGCGAAAGAAACCTTCAAGTCTTTATCTTCGTAGGTTAAAAACTCCGCTTGAAAAAGGCCAAAGAACAAAAACAAAAACCTAATAGAGAAAATAGCCATGTCACAAACCTTCCTCAAAGTCTACTTCTGGGTCGGGTTCTTTACCTTTTACCGTTTTCTTCTTGTTCAACGATTGCGTCCGCTTCAATTTCGTGCGGTCAACGCGAAACAAACCGAGACGCCTTGCGATATTTGACGTAATCTTTTCATATTCCGCAATGACGCCTAGTACCGGGTTCGGTTTGATCGTCGTCCCTGTCTTAATGGTTTCCTTGCCATCGATCTCTATTTGAAGCGTGTTGATCTTTTCCATCATCTGACAGTAACGAGTTAATTCTAGCAAATCGCTAGGCGTTGGTTTCCCGTTGCGCTCTAGCGTGCATTTGTGAATTTTGAATAACTCTTTCGCTGTCACGCGTGCGATTATCATAAGCGGTATTTCTCCGCGTATTCATCGAACGTTTTGTATTTACCTAACGCGTTTGCAAAATCAATAAAAGTCATGAACCAAAAAACGCCATCCCCCTTTGACCAAACCCAAGGTTGACCCTGCGGGCCTGCTACGTTCATTGTGAGAAAAGAGTTATCGTCAAAAGCGAACATGCCATGTTTGATTTTTTCAAGCTCTGTGAATGGCTGTAGTGGGTTAGGTGGTGTGTCCTGTTTATCGGTGGTCTCTGATATCATCTCCGAGATAATACCAGAGACTTCCGACAAACAACGCGCTAAGATGCGTTCTTCCTCTCTCACTTCTCGACTATCACAAATGGCGTTCAAACTTTTTGCGACGCGCGCCAAGCGTTGTTTCCATGACAAAAAAATCATCGTATCACCTTTCGTTTTGTTAATTTCCACAAGAATGAACCGATCTTGAACTTACTTGATTTCGGATAACAAATCATGTTCTCGTTCGCGATATTTCGAATAAATACCGTTCGGGTAAAACCATTCTATTCTGCCATCCCCCGCGCGAATGCACTTACAATATTGTTCATCTTTCTCTTTTTGTAAAAGCTCTGGCATAACAGCGCAACAAACCCATTCATTGTTATCGCGTGACAAATAGTGACCACCTACGTGGAGTGTCAGCGTTTCGCGTTTGTGTTCAACCGCTTCGCCCAACTCACTGTTCTCTATCTCCCGCAATATGGCGTTGTGTTCTTGTTCAATTAAATTCAGCGCTTGCGTGTAAACTCGTTGTAAGCGACAACCGTAGCAATTACAAGCGGGTTCAGTTTTGTTTTCCATTTTATTTCCCTCTCAATTTTAACAAACAGATGTCGCATACCCAATACAGTTTTGTTTTTGCTGCGTCCGCAAACAGCATGTTTAGACCGTAACGCGCTTTGCAATATTCGCACGTTGGGCCTGCATACGGTGGGGGGCAAAACACTTTCACAATGTCCATTGACATGCGAACCAAAGTGTACGCTACAAGAACTGTAACAACAAATTCTTGGAATGATGTCATGTTACTCTCTCCATTTTGAAAACAAGGATTTTCCCTACCACCACTTCCATGAATCGTCCGGCATCCAATTAGGTTCCGCAAGGGCTTGAGTATTGAAAGCCCAAACCCGCAAAAGTATTTTGTCATTTGCGCGCACAAGCGCATCCGCATAGCCCATTGCGTAACAGTGAACCAAATCCCGTAGCTGATGCGGTTCAACTCCTTCCGGGTACAACCTACGCATAGCCTTCTTGAACGTCTCTTTCATCACAAATTCTCACTTTCTATAGGTTTGAAAAATTCAAGAAAAACATACGCTCGCAAAAACATACAAGCGCATAAATTTTTTCTCGGTAATTCGCGCCAAGG
>Ga0213917_1000113_pt1 | contig 18809 bp, 32 predicted proteins | sample McNCre117MG_FD_161051 | JGI IMG/M metagenome (GOLD analysis project Ga0213917, IMG submission 161051) | Freshwater microbial communities from McNutts Creek, Athens, Georgia, United States - 1-17 MG | ecosystem: Environmental > Aquatic > Freshwater > Creek | place: USA: Georgia | collected... | reverse complement strand
CATCAAAGGTATCAGCTTGATCATAGAACTTGCTCCATGGATCGTTATCAAACGCGCTGTATTGACCTTTGGATTTACTCCATGATTCATACGTATTGGTAACGACAACAGCAGGTTTCGTCCAGCAAGTTTCCTTCCAAAGTTCAGGAAAGCTCAAGTCTTCTGGTACTTGGCAGATCATATCTATCACAAGTTCCTTCAGAATGGACATTTTCGTCACATTATTCATCCATTCAGGCAATTCGAACCATTCAAACAGATTTGGTTCATAGAAGTTCTTGCGGAATGAAAGGCGAGAATGGAACGCAAGTGTAGGTTTATCCATATTCCCTAGGGTAATATGTAGTCCTACTTTCTTGGTTTCATCTTCTTTATCCACACTAGATTGGAATGCACCAGCAGAACAATGGTGATGCACTGACCCAATAGGCTCAGCATCTCCAATATGGACACGGTGAATAGCATCGTAGGCATCCCAGTCTTCTTTGGTTGATCTCTGGGCTATAGTCATGCCAGTTCCCACGGTTTGTGGTGGTGGATAGCCAAAGATACCCCGCTCTTCGTTATAGAAGAGCTGGATAAGCCCTTCGCTCTTGAACTCGGTATTAGTCCAAAGCAGAAACGACACGATTTTGCGCCATTCTTCTTGGTTAATACGCCCACCCTTCCACGACATGACCGGAGCTTTAACTTCGGCAGGCAGGGGTATGTCTCCTGACCAAAGATCAGAATCATATTGGGTGTAAATCTTACCATCATGCAACTTCATGAGTAGCCTCCTGGAATACGTGTGGGAATAGTGATGGTAGATCTGAGCCACGACTGGTTTTAATGTTGCCATTGCAAGCATACCAGTGGATATAGCGCATTTCATACGGTATTTTGTAACGAATGGCATTTTCTGTAGCAATAAGGGCATTAATTGCCATTACAGCAGCAGCGACATTAGCAACCTTGGTTTGCTCTCTACCTTTGGTTTCAATGGCAGTAGCGCAATTGGTTGTCACGGTATTGACAGTATCTGTAGCAAGCTCTGGATACCACTTCATAGGGTTCTTATCGTCGCCTATATGCGGGTAATACACATATACCATTGAGCTTTCAGTCTCATTGGCTGCTATGATACAGGGAATGCGTTGGGATCGAGCGATAGCCATACAAGCACGGCGAGCTGCGTTATTATCCACAGCACACACGATGATTTTGGCATCAGGAAGGATACTTACGTCGGTAATGAACTGAGTATGTGCAGTGCCATTTTTGTAGCGATCTGCCATAGCTTCAGCCTTATTACGCCCAATATCACTGACAAGGAATGTTTGGCGCAGCAAGTTGTCCTTGGTAAAAGCATCACCATCGACATACACCATACGCTTACGTTTGAATGATGTGGCGATAAGATCAGCGAACATCGTCCCAACCCCACCGCATCCAACGAGGATAATTTCTACTGCCATGGTATTCCCCTTTCTGCCATTTTATTGTGGATAGGCTGGAACACGCGATGTTTACACTTTTCAAGCTCCGTGTTTTGAGCGATAAAGCGGTCAACCGTGCTGAATCTGCTGATTTTGTCAACGATATGCTTGACGTATGTCTCTTCTGCTAGAGCAGCCATACGCAAAACACTGACCTTATTCATTGTGCAGCTATTAACAAACTGTTGGAAGCTAGGCATCGTAACCCTCCTCAATAATCATAGGGTTGTTTTGCAGGATAGCATGAATAGCACGTGTTACTTTATCGTCATTACGGACACAGTAGTCTGTAATGCTTCTACCAACTGGCTGAGTCCATTGCAAGTCTGCTGTAAATTGGAACAGCGATTTACGATTACGATCCTTAGAAGATCCAAGATCGACCAAGTGATCATTTGGCGTATTGTACATCACCTTCTGGGCAACGTCATCAATTGTCTTGAGTGCATTATTACGCACATAGCCTTCACCTAAGCAGATTCGGCCATCATCCCAGAAATTAGCAAGGGGAAGTGCGTAGAACGCGCCTGCTTCCATTTCATAGAGCATAAGTCGTGCAAGGTCTGTCTGCATATAAGCAAACAGCACAAACGAATAGCCGGTTGGTGCACGTAGAATAGGATTGACAATTGGATTGTCATCATTACATTGCGATGCTGCAAGTGTAATTGTCTCAACATCGGTATCTTCAATGCGTTTACGGACGCATTCGACCGCCATAGGAATCTTAATCGAGTCATATGAACGGATAGCAATGGTATCATTGCGTCCATCACAGGCGATACTGGTAATAAAATTACCAGCTCCTAATCGCAAGACAGGAGCTGGTCTTTCTATCGTCGTCATCATCGCCACATACTGATCCGCTGTAAGGATTCGCTCTGGTATCATACGGTACACACCATCAGGTGTTAATACCACAAATGATTCCACGGGCATGGCACCCTCCTTTCATGTGGATAGTGATTACTTGCCTGCTTTTTGTGCAGCGCGTGACTGAATCGAAAGGCTGTCGCCTTCTGCCAAAACATAATTACCGTCAACTGCCTGACCACGAACATAGCCTTGGACGTTATCGTCAAAGCCGAGTGTGGTACGAACTGAACCATCATTCAAGATGGAACTAACGGTACGGCCGACGTGTGGCGCTGCTGGAATTGCATAATCTGCGCCGAAAGAAATAGTTGCTGCCATGATATGGCTCCTTAAATTGGTTTTGCCAGACTGTGAGTTTGTGTATTCGATGTAAGTCTAGCATTTACAACGAATTAGGACAACTAGGAAGAGTCGAACTTCCATTACGTTCCACGTGGAACATTCCTGCCATTTAGATGATAGTTGTCATAAATAGAGAAGCCCCACTGTATTTCTACAATGAGGCCTCTCCTCCACACCATAGGGCTACTGTGGTTTTGCCGTGCTATGCTCTTTGCGATAAAATGTGGCGAGCTTAGGACCAATATCAGGATGTTTAACAAGCATTTGAACTAGGTAAGCCCAATATCTTGGGTCGTTCTCTTGTTCTGTTACTCGGTTAATCATAGGAATACGCTTTTCGATCACGTCTTTTTCAATGGCCGTTGTATTGTCACCATGAGCCACAATCGTTTCGTAGTCCATATGCGAGAATATACCAGCAAATATGCCAGTCATATCTCGCACGTAATTCTCATTGCTTCGTTCTTTTGGCATATTACGAGCCTTTCTTAGCCATTCTACGTACAGCCTTTGTAACACGCTTAACCAAATTCAACTGTTCCTTCTTCTTACTGAGTCCAAGATTAACAGTACCAGCTGATGTATAGCCAATGATATGCTTCTTATCAGCTGAATACAACGCTCTACGCTCCCCAATGTGTTTTACTTCAGGTAGCGGAGCGTGCTGACGATCCTTATAGTTAGGATCGTGATTCTTCTTCGAGTTCTTGCCCATAACATTCCTCATATTCATTTACCCATGCAAACGGTACGACCATTCCCGTTTGACCATACTCTTCAATGTAACGTGCACGAGTTTCGATAGCTTCAATTTCGCTATTGAATATCGCGACTATCTTCATTGCAACCATGAATGCAAACATCTTCATTCCTCGAATAGTGGCAAAATGCACTGTAAACATACCAAATAACTAGCAACACACAAGCAAAACTTAGCAAGGTAATAGCAAAGAATTGCAAAAGGAGGATGTCAGACCAGCTCATGTGAAAGCCTTTCGATTGTTATCAGCTGGTGATAGTTTGCACTCAGATAGATACTTAGGTTCGATCATCATAGAGTGCACTACGCCTTCTGTGAAATAGACAGTAGCCATTGGTTGGCTATACCTGGCGTGCTCTACAATTGCAATGCAACGCATACCATGATAATTATGATATACGTTGTCCTTGCTTGGTGCGTTTATCCAAGCACGACGAGGATGCCCTGTCATAGCTTATCCTCAATCATCTTCTCAACTTCGTTTATAGCCTTATAGATGTCTGGCATAGACAAGCAACCGTCAACATCTGGTTCAACGTCCGTAAACAAAGCACGAAGCATACCAAATGCAATGTCTAATACACCAGTGCCTAAAGTGTGCAGGTCTGTTTCAGTTAGCACTTCTGCATAGTATTCTAGTGCACCCGCCGCATAATCAGCTGCTAGTTGCACCTCATTAGCAGGATCGTCCATATAACCCCCATAGTGGTGTGGAAAAAGTGTAAAGATGTAAACGTTTACACATTTACGTTATAGCTCTACGTTAGGGATTCGAACCCTAAGCCACGTTGGATATCCGATTCGCCATATGTGGTTGCCTGGCCCGTAGAGTTTCAATATATGTCAAATTTGTAAAAAATTGAGCTTCGTAGTACCAAATCCCCTATACACTAACAAGACTATTCTTATTCATGCACTCTTGCAAGCTATGCTGCAATGCTGTAGCTGCGTATTCAGCCTCTATAAGACTATCGAAGTAGTTACCCGACTCTTGTCTGCGCTTGTCAATGAATCATTGCAGGGCAACGGTTGAATGTATGTGAACGCTGCAACCGTCCGCGTCTACTTCCAAATACCAATATAAAAGACCATAACACATTTTGGCTCCGTAGGAAAGTGGGTAAAAACAACTAGAACATAAAAAAAGGGTCTCGTAATACCCTGATGTTACTGGCTATGTACTAACAAGCCTATTCAGCCCATTTCTTCGCAAATTCACGGTTATAGTGCATCTGCTGACGACTAAGCTCCTCAAGTTCGCGACGCACAATCTTTGCCTTGTCCTTATCGGACGGTTCAAATTTCCCCTCACTCATTCGCTCAGAGTCGTAATAATTACGAATCTTGCAACTGAGTTGTGGCAAAGAGTCAAACTCCTCACGTGTAACCTTCCTGATAGGCTCAGGAAACAGCCTAGCAATACTCTTTTTCATATGTAGCCCATATGTTAAGTGTGGTAAAAATAAGCGCCCTATTTTTCGCGCTCTGTCATCTTGTCAATTACTATAGTTACGGGATCATACTCTATCCCAAGCATCCGAACGACCGCTAACTGCGATTGCACCCAAGAACTACGCTTTTGAGGCGAACGCTTGCGTACTTCGTACTTGTTAGCCCCCAATTTACGCGAATGAAGTGCCAATTTCTCCCAATTCGTTGTGCTTTGCACGTTTGTCTCGTATTCGCGCAAAGTAGCTTGTACCTTGTCTAATGAACCACTACAGTACAGCAAAATTCCGTGCCTATCGTGGCCACAAGGCAGAACACTCCCGTTGTCCGTAACAATGCGAAACAAAGGGCTTTTCTTCCCTTTATCCCATGCACGGTATGTTGTTTCGATTTTGAGCATATAGCCCCCGTATATTCTAAAATTTTAAGCTAGGCACAATGGTCTGAGTGAATAAAAATGTTTGCTTGTAGTGACCAACAAAAGACCAACAAAAAACTACGCTTCTTCCTCTTCCTCAACTTCTACGTGTTTTGGCAATTCTGGTAGTGCGTCGATATTCTCGACAGTAGAGCCAACAAGTAAACCGTTGAAGTACAAAGCGGATTTCGGCGTCTGGAGACACAATTTTTTATCATCCAAATTTGCCGAGGCGACTAATTCGCCTTTTTTGACTGCCTTTTCTACGTTGCGCACAAATTGCGCAATAGCGAATGCGCGACGCCCCAAATTATCGGAAACAGTTTGCGTGTGGAAAAATTCGCCGTCATCTTGCATATTCTCAAGCAAGGTTTTAGCTGCCTTCTTGCACGCAGATACACGTTTTCCCGCGTCAACTAAACGACGTTGCTCATTAAGCAATTCGATATTGTTTTGTTCTGAAGTATTCATGATAATAGCCCTAATAAAAGACCGTTTGTGCCTATGTTAAAACTTTAGCTTTGGTTGTCATCCCGCGTTATGTTGCGAGTATGAGCAGGTTATCAAAGAACCGACTGCGCTGAGAGTAAGCTCTCATATAGTAAGGACTAAAAATTCGCGCTTGCGTGGGGGGCTGTAGCGTTATTTTCTGGATACTGCTAAAAGTCTAGTTCCCGCCCCCTACCTGCCCGCCCCCACCGCTACCATCACACGCCAGCCGTTCCGTTGGTAAGGTATGTCCACCCTCAAAACTTCCCCCACTTCTACAACCTCTTTCAACCCCTCAAAAAATACATATTTCAGCTATTTTGCAATCTTTTTCCACACCACAGGGCAAGCGCGCAAGATTGGTCGCCCCATATATGAGACGCAAAGAGAAGTACAATTGGCGGGATAGGCAGTTACACTTTGCCAGGCTTAATTTGATCAGGGAAGTGATGGAAGAGTGGGAGGGCACCCTGACGTATGGCTCTAGTATATTAGAAGGCTACACGAGGTTCCTAGGGCGCATGGCAGGGATTATAGAGGATAGTAGGATGATCTCCACCAGAACCTATCCTGATATGGAATTGAAGAACGGTGATAGCGTTAGTTTTGATAGTCCAGATATAACGATTGAATGAGGGATGTATGACAGAGCGTGAAAGAGAAGCCATAACGATAACCTGGCGAGCATTAAGGAATGCTGGAGCGCCTACAGCAGGGCTTACAGACGAGAAGATCTTGGAATCGACTCATTGTAAGGCTCTACTTGAAATGGCGGACTGGATGGCAAGGAAGTGCCGAACAGCGTTCGATGATGGCGTGTTAGATGATAGGTTGCGTCAGATCCCAGGGAATGTGGCGGAGTGCATTCTGACAGCAGGTATGGACGTTATTGAACCTGATCCCCATTTAGAGGAACAAATGAAGAAGTGGGGCATAAATTAGCAATCAAATATCCTGTCGGTTGATATAACTGCTTTCCGGACAGTTGTACCAGCAGTGCTTTGGACAGGGGTCGCGGGAGTACGACCAGCCTTCCGCATCTTTTTAATCAAACAGGAGAACCAAATGAAAGTTTATCTTGAAGTAGATGAACCCCTTCAAATGAAGGAAATTGAAAGCTGGCTAATGCATGGACCAGATAGTGTGCCCTTGGTTCACGAGGAAGACATAGTAGAAGCCAGAACGTATCTCAAGATTGTTTGGGGCGGCTTGGGTTTAATACTTGGTGCATTCGCATCGCGTTTAATGTAAGAGCGATAGCCGTAGCAGCTATCGTAGGATTAGGCAGATGGTATTTGGCAGACAAATCACGCAAGTCATTATAATTGCTAGACGTAATGGCGACCGTAAAGAGGGTTTCTTTAGAGTAGACGGTCAAGTGGGAGAAGTGGGTATCTGGCAGATGTGGTGGGGATGCTCTATACAGGCAAGTTATGCAGTAATCCATGGCTTGCCCATAGAATGGCTTGAAGCCGAACTGCTCATGCATAAGGTCTGCTACTTTGAGTAGGGACGCCCGCATGACTCTGGGGACATCAATAGTAATTGATTTCATATTCAACAAATTTACACAGTAGGAGAGTTATGACGAAGGTAGTAGAAGAAGGGCTTACACAGGAAGCAGTAAGCAAAAGTCGCTCTATTGTGGCAGGCATTATGCAGAAAGCCACAACAAAGGGCACAATGGATGGTTTGAAGGATCAGGACGTAGGAACCCTTCTTGCTTCCTATAAAACACAGATTGCTCGTGCAATTCCTGGGCATTTGACCCCAGATCGCATGATTCAGATGGCAGCAACCCTCATTTCGCGCAATCCACGTATCGCCAAATGCGATATTAAGAGTTTGATCGGGGCAGTTATGCAGGCAAGTATTCTGGGGCTTCCTCCAGTAGATGCCCTTGGATATTGCTATTTCGTGCCCTATGGCAACCAAGTACAGTTCCAAATTGGGTATAAAGGCTATATCGACCTAGCACGCCGTAGCGGTCAACTAGCGAAGATCTACGCAGAAGCCGTATATGAGAAAGACGACTTCTCGTATGAACGAGGACTTGAGCCCAAGCTTATCCATAAGCCCTATATGGCAGGAGAGCGCGGTAAACTCGTATGTGTGTATGCCGTGTATCACCTGAAAGACGGCTTCAGCGACTTCATTGTTCTTTCTGCAGCAGACGTAGAAGGATATCGCAAACGCAGCCAATCCCAACAAAAAGGCATTGAAGGCGCATGGAAGACCGACTACGCATCCATGGCAAAGAAGACAGCTATCCGTAGGCTTGCTACCTATTTGCCCCTACAGGTCGACCGTATGGAGCAAGCACTGGCATCCGATGAAGCCGTTCTCTCCCCAGACTCATTCGCTCCAGATCAAAGCGGAGAACTCCTCTTTACAGAAGCTGTCATCGTAGATAACGAAACAGGCGAAATTGTGGCAGAAACTGAAGTGGTAGCCGAAGTACCTACGACGAGTACCCCTGTAGTTGCTGAAGTAAAAACCGAGACCACAGAAGCCCCACTACCCAAAGGCGTGACCAAAAAACCAACTGAACGTAAACTTGCTTTTGAGGCAGAATAATGGATAATGAAAGAGCAGTACGCATTGCAAAGGATGTGGAGACGCTTCTGGAAACAGAAGGTGCAGTAGGGTTTATGTACACCGCTATCTTCCCAGATAAGGAAGACCCAGAGAAATATTCAGTCGTTCAAGGCATAACAACCGAGAGTATCGCAATGACCGCCGCTATGAATGACCGCATTGGCAGCCTCATCAAAGGTACTATGTCGACCATGGAAGAAGCAATGGAATACTTGCAGTTGATGCTAGAATTGGCAACTACACAAAACGGCAAAACCAAAGATATATCAAAGGACGTGCACGATGAAGATGAATAGAGAAGCGTGGCTCGCAGAACGTAAGAAAGGAATCGGTGGGTCAGATATCGCGGCTATCCTGGGACTCAATAAGTACAAGTCACCACTCGATGTATGGCACGATAAACAGCCCACAGCAGTCGAAATCCCGCAAAATGAGGATATGCTAAGGGGTACTATGCTTGAGGACTTTGTAGCCAAAATGTGGGCGAATCTGAGTGGTAATACCGTAACCGTACCACCTAAAATGATCTATTCCCATAAGGACTATCCCTATGCTAAGGCTTCCCCCGATAGGTTCTATGGAATAAAGAAAGATCGAGGCATATTGGAATGCAAGACGAGCGCCCGAAAGATTGATGTGGACAATGTTCCTGAATACTGGATATGCCAGTTACAATGGTACATGTTCATACTGGGGGTTAAAAAAGGCACAATCGCTTGGTGCTGTTCCCCTGGGTTTACCATTGACTGGCTGGAAATGGATGCCAACCCAGAACTACATGAACAGATGATTAGTCATGCCGGTCAATTCTGGAACCAGCATATAGAATTAGGTGTTCCTCCTAAGCCGTTGACAGCGCAGGATGTTACAAATGTCTATCCTGTATCAGAAGCTAAGATCGTTGAAGCTAGCGAAGATATCATGCAACTGCACCAACAATACCGCGAATTGCAGACAGCAGAGAAGACGATCAAAGAAGGCAAAGAGGCTATTGCTGATCAAATCAAAGCCTTTATGCTAGAATCCGACACCCTGAAGTATGGTGATAATGTAGTAGCTACTTTCAAGTCACCTAAGCCCACCCCGAAGCTAAATGAAGACAGGCTGAAGAAAGATATGCCTGAAGTGTATAACGCGTTTCTGGAGCCATCACAAGGCTCACGGCGCTTTCTTGTGAAGGAGATTTGAGATGGATATGAGCGGAGTAAAAGAATACTGGGGTTCACCCCAAAAACACGGCGAAGGCATTGTTAAGCCAGTGCTTGGTAGCGATGCCGCAGCAATGGAAGATAAGAACATAAAATGGCCATCACCACCACCTGGAATGACTCCAGCGCTTGCGAAAGCAATGGAGATCGAACTGAAGGTTGAAGATGCGAACGACAGATTTGACACTCTGCACGATGAAATGATGGGTCTTCGAGGCGAAGTTGATGCCTTGCGCAGGGTGCTGGTCGACGTTATGCAGCACAGAGATCCCGCAAATAAGCTCGTGCTCGATGCCCAAAAGGTGCTTGATTTGCTTGAACCAGGTGATGGAATACGCTTTTTCCGCGATCCTACAGGCAGAATGAAGATCATGCGCGCAACGTATAAGGCATCAGATGACTTCGAAGTGCGCCTTACCAAACTAGAGATTAAGCTCGATGCATTCCTACGTGCAGTCAGAGGAGAAGCCGACAATGACTATTAACGAAGCACAGATGAAGTATCTTGAGAAGCTATTTTTCGAGCTACGTTCAAAGCAGGTTGACGTCGACCTGCAACCACTCTACGATATTGTCCAGCGCATAGATATCTCAAAGATCAGGGCGATAGCGGGCAGAAAAGGCGGTCTGGCGAAAGCAAACAAACAGCAAGCGCTAACAAACCATAAGCAAGTCGAAGCAAAGGCGAAGCAAATAAAAGCAAAGGAGCAGCAAGTTAAACTGGCTGACTTTGTAACGATGTCAGAATCTGACCATGCCAAATTCGTGGCAGAAGTGGGTGCTGCTTATGCGAAGGAATGTATTGACGCTCTTAACGCCTACAAAGGCTCTACCGGCAAAACGTACAAGAACGACTACATGGCGATGCAGTCATGGGTAATACCAAAGATTCTCAAGAACCACGGGCTTACAAAGGAACAGTTGAATGCGCGACGCAGCATCGTTAAAGCACAACCAGCACAAGAAGCTAAGGAATACGAGCCTGTCAAGTTCCGATAAGGAACAGATTGTACAGCAAAGGTTTCTCTTCGGGCTAATGCAGGCAAAGCCAGACGATATCACCAAAGCGCTAGCCGTTCTGCGCGAGGAAGATTTCGATGACGCTTGCCGCCCATTGTGGTCTCTGATAACGGAAAGATTTGAAAAAGGGCTGGATATAGGGCTCACTGCACTACTAGACACCGATCCAAAGAATACTCTGATGGAGATTTATCAGTCCAAGGCAACTATCACCCTGATGTACGGCCAAGGCTATTTATCTGCCACACTATTCCACAAGGCTCTCTATGTGCGTGAATTGTCAATAAAACGGCATCTGGTTCAAACGCTTACCGGACATGTGATGGGTCTCGAAGCAGGCAATGACGTATTTGACTCTATGTCCAGTATAGAACAAGACGTCGCCGCTTTGTACCCAGCAGATGTTAGAGGAGGGCTGGTTGATGTCGGAACCATCGTTCTGTCCGAAATAGACAAGGCCAGTCTGTCAAGGCAGGAGAAAGAAAAAGGATATATCCGGACGGGGTTTTACGAGATCGACGAGCGCATTGGGGGCTATATGCCCGGAGAGTTCATTGTTATTGGGGCACGACCAGGTATGGGGAAGACGGGTTTTGGTGTGAGTTCCTCAATCAATCTTTCCCGTGATGGTGTGCCCCATGCTTTTTTCTCTGTGGAAATGACGAAAGAACAGATTGGCCGTCGTTACGTTTCCCAGCTTGCAGGCATACCGGTAACAAGGCTAGCTTATGCAACGCTCACAGACGCCGAACGGCAACGCATGGAAGATGTGGCGCCGAACTTCATCGAGCTCAATAAGTATCTCCAGCTCGATGATGCAAGCGATGCTACTGTCACGTACATACGTAATCGCACAAAACAACTCATAGGTGATCATGGCATTAAGATGATAATCGTTGATTATCTGCAAAAAATGCCAACTACAGGAAAAACAAACTCTAGAGAACAAGAAGTGTCCGCCCTCTCTGGAGGACTGGCAAAGATTGCCAAGGACTGCAATATAGTGGTCATGGCCTTTGTTCAGCTTAATCGCGGCGTAGAAGGAAGACCAGACAAAAGACCCAGCCTTGCCGACATACGGGACTCAGGAAGCGTCGAGCAGGATGCACACAGGGTTGGGTTTATTTATCGTCCATCATACTATGGAATAGAGGATATGGGTGATGGCACTCCCTCAAAAGGACGAGCAGAAATTGATTGGCAGAAGACTAGAGACGGCGCCACTGGCATATGTCGCCTAGCCTTTGATGACGAACTCACACGATTCAGAGACTTATACGAAGGATTCTAAAATGCTGGCAAACGAAATTGAAGGTGTCATACGCCATAGCGAAAACTTTACAAACGTACCCTATGATCGGTTTATTTCAGAAAGACGAGGATATCGCAACGTCGGAGCAAGAACCCTTGTTCTCGGAGTCCTGCACACTCTCTGGATGGAAAAGTACGGGAAGCTCGATCCTTTCTTCTCGTATATGGCAGAGCATTTTTACCGAGACCGTACTACCCTACACTATTACATGGACTGCCACAGGGATATCATAGAACGCATTGAAGCAGGGCGGGGCATGGCAGCAGACCTGCGTTATTTGGACAGATATAACAAGTTACTAGAAGAAGCAAGAAAAATCGTTGACATGGGAGTCAAAAATGAATAAGTTTGTAAGCGAGAAACACGTAGAAACGCCTCGGCTAGTGGATATCAAGAGCGAAAAGCTTAGTTGTGCGATGCTTGAAACAATGGCGGATGCTCGTCGTAAACGCATCGCTTGGTACCCAGACCCCATCGTTTTCGAGACGTCAAAGATGATTGAAGCATTCTGCCACCGATTTGGACTGCACTATGAGTAATAACAAGATGTCAGCATTCGAATTCAAGCAGAAGTTGAAAGACGCCGACAAGGTTGTAGGCATTGATCCAGGTACGCATACCGGTGTAGCTATCTGGAGACTGAAAGAGAAGTGCTTCGAAAGAATTGTCACCATGAGCATAGTAGACGCCATGCATATGCTCTTTGACGGCTACTTCCCTCTTGTGATTGAAGATGCTCGTACTCGCTCTGGATCAGATGCTGCTAAGATGGGTGCTGGTAGCATTCGCCGAGATTGTGCTATTTGGCAGGAATTTGCGGATTCTTATGGTTACCCTATTTGGTGGCGCAATACCCCACGCGGACGTAACCATACAACCAAACTGTCAGCCGAGAAGTTCAAAGCCTTGACTGGATGGAATGAGCGTACATCTAACCACGCACGCGACGCGGCGATGCTCGTCTGGGGGATGTAATGGATTCCGACATTTTGCTCACTCTTCGCAAAAGGCTGGAGCAGGATTTGGCTACTTGCGAATCTGCACTAGAAATCGACTATGACACATTCAAACGATCAGGACTCGAAGTCGGAACAGACAAAGCCCCACTCCCTGGGGTCAGTTATCATGTTTCTAGTTCAATGCGCTTCGGGCATAATGTCTATGGTTATCGAATTTCTATGCGACCTACTGGAGGATACCTGGATCGAGTAGACGCTTATACCGAACTGGTAAATGCGATGCTTGAGAATGATTACGAAAAAGTGGCCGAACATTTGACCTGCGAAAGATTGCGCCGATATGCCAGAGAAGAAACCAAGCGCAAGGAATTTGAAGCAAAGGTGGCTCAGGCAATCAAAGAGAAGGACGAAGCGGATGCACGGCTAAGAGGACTATTGCAAGCTTGAAAGAAACAATCCTAGAAATATCACCCATAATCGACGGCAAGCAGGCGCTCACCATGAGACGGCTTGCTATGCTGTTTGATGAAACTGTTAAAATCCTTCGTAAAGCGCATCATAGGGTTCAGATGATTGATGACGCCAAAGAAGCCATAGAGCGTGACCGAGTAAAGCTTTGGATTGCAGCCGGCATACTCCTCAATACCTACCATCCAATCTCCCGCCGATCATTACGCGAAATTTATGCAGAACTCAAGGAAAGCATATCTGGTCTATACTTCTCCAATATGTACAGAGCGATGTGCATTGCCAAGCGTTTTGGTAATGATCTGGATGAGTTTGATAAATGGTACACTGGGGAAACCGTGTACGATACACTCACCGGCGTTTACAATACGTTATTCGTTGGGCGCAAGGTTGGGTATAGCAAGAAGGAGAGCGGCAAGTACCATAATCCACTTGATGCTGCTATGCAGAACATTGATGACATGACTCTGTATGCCAATCGTGATGGTCAATCATACATGGAGTATGCAGAGAAGCTTCGCATACTACGCCAGTACATTGACGCTCGTATGCCAATAGTCGACGATTTCAATGACGATACATTCTTTAAGTTCTCCCCTTGCTGTTCTTGTGGTAAGCACCCTGGAGCAGATGAAGGGTACGATTTGTTTGAGGCTGCGCATGGTGACATCAAGATACTGGTTCCTATGTGCAATCCCTGCCTGCGCGCACGGGAGGACGTCAATTGGGCTAGGGTCGCCCATATGTACTTCCTCTATTCCCTGTACGCGCAGAACGAGATGGAGAAGTTTACGCCGGGCGAGGCTTATGGTAGTGCGGGAATCTATACTGTAGAAATGTAGCATGAAGGGCTTTGCTCTGCGAACTGGAGTTCGTGCACATTTATGTGTCAAGTGCGGACTCTACTTTGATAAAGCGCGTGCGGGCTCGCATAAGTGCGAATCGAATAGTCCGTTCCAGAGGCTTCTGCCGGGAACTGACGAGTATTGTTTGTGGGTTGAATTGTTCAGCAGATGGGATACAGGTACATGGAACGCAGGGCTTACCATTCAAGCTGCCAGTATCTCTGGGTATAGGGGCGCATACATTTTGGTCAAGGATTTCTTCAGGCATTACCATGCGTCTTTGGTAGCGGAGGAATCGTATGCGCGACTAAAGCCGGGTCAGATGGTAAGGATAATGTGCGAAGACCAGCACTCTGGAGTGTACGTAAACCCAGACTGCTCAGCTGTGCTGCTCAGGCCAAATGTGCTTGAGCAGCTTTTTTGTGACATATAGATAAGGAGACGTATGATCGGCGACTCATATGAATGTCCCAACAAGCTCTATCCGAATGGTTCTGCTCGGATATATATCAACAACAGAAGCCACAGCGTGGATGAACAGCTAGCACAAACGCTGCAGGATGCAGGAGTCGACTTTATGGAGATGCGTTCAGCAAAGTACAGCAAGATACCGCGAGGGCGTAACCGCATCTATGCACTCTGTAGAATAAGCCAGCCGAATGGGAATACCGCGATTATAGTGAATATGAAGCGGTTTGTCGAGGAGACATTTGATGAAAGCTATGGCTACGTCATGGGGGAATTAAAAAAGCCGAATGGCTTCAAGGGATATAAAGCGACCCGGCTCTTTTCTGTAAGTATTACGATGGCAGTTGACCCACCGAAGTTCTCCGCTATTGCACTTGAGCATCCACCGGAGTTTCCACTGATTCAATAATCCGCACTTCTTCTGGAAGCGTTTCTGTAGCCACGCCAGCTGGTGGTGTTTCCACTGGTTCCTGAATCAGTTCGCTTGGAACAAGGCGCAGGTGCATCTGGTAGCGGTTAAGCGCATACATCAGGATGCTGATGTCCTTTGTGTCCATTGCAGATTGTACGAGGATAGAGGCGCATTTGGCGCGCTCATCAGGAGTTAAAGCTTGATCAGCCATAATGGTAAGGGTAAGTGAATAATTGGGTGCACAAAACTACGAATTATAGCTTCATGTATTCAATGCAACTTCCTGCCATAACCGTAGTATTTGCCGAATCCGACGTATCCTGCGACCAATCGAAAGAGAACGTTCCTCCTCCTAACCCACCCATATTATCTGTTGTTACCAAGATGTCGAGGAACAGATAACCAAGTAGCGTCCCACTACAGTTTATGCGCTGTCCTGATATGGCAGCTGTACCTGTGAACGTAGTCTCATTGTCTGTTCCCGGACTGGTACCAGCCCCAGATCCATCCTGCCGTCCATACACCCAAAACTTGGTTGGCGATCCTGTTATGGTGATGCTGTACTTGAAATCCGGTGTTGCGTCTGATCCAAAGTACACCCTAAGTTTTATAATGTAATCAGATAGTACGTCAATAGGGAATTGTAAATCTGTATCTGCAACATCAGTCGTTGTAGATGTTCTAACCTCATCGGTATGCTTCATTATCAGTTGCCAACCTGCACCAATGGATGCAAGTTGTGCGTCTGTCACATACCGCTTATTAGTAGAGTCTGCGACGTCAGCTGTGGATAGCGATACATCATATCCAAGTAAGTACCCATTTACTCTGCGCGATGTTGGAACGTATCCTGATAGGTCCTGATCGCCAGTATTCGTTCCTGACGTGTTCCCAATTACAACAAGCTCAGCATCTGTTACGTAGCGCTTATTCGTAGAATCAGCGATATCTGCAGTTGTAGCATCCACCCCAGCGGTGACAATCCCGTGCTCATTATACGTCACTTTCGTCTTGGTTGCGCCAGTAACGAGTCCCCACCTGACAACGCCATAGTTCCTGACATACTGAACCGCTTCTGCTGACGATCCCACAATACCAAAGTCTACATAGTAATATTTACCGGTATCGGTATCCTGTATCTGATACATCTTTGGACCACCATCGGCGGTGTAGTCCAGAGTTGCTATGTATGATAGTGTGTACATTATACTTGTGAATAGTCAATAGGTGATGTTGGGTGTGTGCCAAATGCACCACGTACACCAACGCGAGTAATTTCTACAGATCCTTCTTTGAGCTTGACGTACCTATCACTTCCTGTTTTGTGCTTGAATCTAATGTTTAGCTGATCACTATTATCTACAAGCTTAACAAGCCCTGTTCCTTCTAGGAACGCTTTCGATCCAGATTCTGTGACGTCACTTCCACTTATAGCGCCGCTCAGTATAAGTGCCTGCCGCAACTGCGCATCTAGCTTAATATCGGTATTGACATCAAGTGTGCGGTAGTGTGTATCGCCAATAAAAAGTGCTATCTCTGGGTCCCAAATAGATGCCGCAACGGTATTGCTGGTTGGGTAGCGCGAGATGAAGAATAGGCGAACCGTGATTTGCCATACTGAGTCTTGACCATCATTTGGCTGGAAGTACCATGGAATAGTAGCTGCGTCGTTTGCATGAACCCAGCCTGCATCGTCATTGATGTTTGGTACGTCATAGTACAGCTTATACCACGTATCACTTACGAGGGTTTTATCTGTTGTTTTTGCACCAGATGTGGTGAAGTAGATGTGATCCCACGCTGTGTTGTAATTAAAGATAACTGGAGTAATCGTTGACCAGTTGGCAACACCAGTGCCATGTATGAAGTGTATGCCAAAGTTATTATCAGCGAACTCTAGCGTTGATACTTCGTTCTGATCAATGGACGATGCGCGGACAGTAAAGTCAGTCTTGATGGTGATGATATCCGATACTTCTGTGAACGCTATGCCATTGCCATGATGCAGGATCTTGAAGTTGAATGTATATGGCGACCCAATCGTACCAGAGCCAGTGGTATTCTTGTAGATCGAATATGCGCCCGATACAAGGTTATTTGCTGCATAGTATCCAGCTGGGTTAGTAACTGATAGATCAAGATCATGATCCCCATATCCCGATACGGTAACTGAACCATCAAGGCTCGTAATACCCTTGATATGCAGGTTCATGTTTGGAGCTGTGCCAGTCTTTGACGTTGACGGTACTAGCGAGTATCCAAGACTATCACTAACGATATTGGTATTGACGTCGATTTTGATGACATCAGTACCGTCGAGCGATATATTGACATCGTGCGCCTTTTCTAGAGTTCTGAAATTGACAGTATAATTTGGATACGTTCCAGTCATATCCCGCATCACTTCTACATAGCCGCCAACATTATTTGGTATATAATGGGTGTCGGTATCGACGACCGTACAGGCGATCTGAAGGTTATCTCCACTGAGACCAAATGCGATTCCTGTGCCCTCTTCAAGCTGTATGTACGATACGCTCGCATCGCTTCCAGTGAGATTTAGCTTCACTACGTCCGATGTACTGGTACCAGGAGCTGGGCTTCCAGCGGAAAGTGATACAGCATAGGTGAGTGGCGCCGTCGTTAGCCCGATTTCTATATCGCGATCTCCGGTAACAAGGTCGTCATCTATGTAGGTGAGCGTAACACCTGTCCCAGCTTTGAGCCCACGGTAGTTAAGCGTAGAGCCAGTCTTGCTATAGTAGATCTCTTTGTGACCTGTGAGGTTGGCGCCGAGAATATTGACGTCGAATATGTAGTCATCAACGCAAGGTGTAACAACCAAATCGTGTAATACCTTGAAAGATCTAAACTTAAGCGTGCGTACGAATGAACTATCGGAATACCCTATGTACCAATTATAGTCACATGATGCTACGTCACAGTTATTGATGTTCGAACCAACGACGGATATAGGTACTGGAACTTCGAAGTTGATCGTATCGGCATCAGTGCGCGATATAGTTACTGTCCCGCCTGCGCTTGTAAAGAGGACATCGTCATTTGTACTGTCGCTTCCGTGTAATCTAAGGTTTGCTCCGCCTGTTCCAGTAACGACTAAATGGTCGTATGTGGTATTAGTATCGGTAGCATTGATGGTTATCGTAGAACCAGTAGTGACGAAACTGACGTTTGTGCCAGCTATTAATCCCTTGAAATTAAGCGTCGTATCTCCAGCAACTGTTGACTTTGAAACATACAGCCCAGTCCCGCCAAGATTTGATCCAACGACAGTATGATGATAGGTAATATCGTAGTCGGTTTCTGATACGGCAATATCACCAGATGCGCTCAGAGTCTTGAATTGAAGTACGCTATATGCGCTAATAGAGCCAATTTGACAGGTTGTGTCTCCTGCTCCAAGCCCAGTGATCGTGACTATTTCTCCAGAATGGTACCCGTGCCCGCCATCAATAATCGTTACGGTTGGCGTTCCAAAGGCAACCACGACCTTGACCATGAGCCCTGAGCCTGATCCACCAGAGCAGGAGTATGTGCCAGTTCCTGTGGTAAGACCAGTGCCAACGTAAACAAAGGAGAACACAAGGGCAACTCCCCCATGCTGGGTATTGAGGTAGATATGCCCAACGTCATCACCGATATTTGCACCTTCAGTATAGTAGATATCAGGCACATCTGCGCCGATT
>Ga0213917_1000112_pt1 | contig 19271 bp, 28 predicted proteins | sample McNCre117MG_FD_161051 | JGI IMG/M metagenome (GOLD analysis project Ga0213917, IMG submission 161051) | Freshwater microbial communities from McNutts Creek, Athens, Georgia, United States - 1-17 MG | ecosystem: Environmental > Aquatic > Freshwater > Creek | place: USA: Georgia | collected... | reverse complement strand
AATTCGTGGTATAATTTGATTTACTGGAACCTGCAAACGCTTTAAAGATTTTGCATATTCGTCAACTTGTCCTGAATCAAATTGTGTTTCATATGAAACTTTTTTAAGCTGTTTTGTAAAGTCAATGCCCTTTTGCATTGAATTAAGCAATACGCCCCATGATGTTTGTTGCTCTTCCTGCTTTACTCTTGCCTCAATTGCAACCCCTGCCAATGCGGTAATAGGCAAGGTTAACTTCATTGATAATTGCTTACCCATAGATTCAAGGCGACCAATAAGCTTATTAGCACCGTCAAACATCTGATTGGTTTTTTCATCAATACGTTGCAACGACTTTTCGTATGCATTAAGACCGTCAAGCGATACGGCAAAGCCTATTTTGTGTACAAATTCGCGCAGTGTTATTCCATCACTCATTTGTCACTCTTTGGCGTTATAATATCGTGCACCGCTCGCTCTATTGCTGCGTCCATATTGATATAATGTAAGCCCTTTTGTATCATTTCAAACGTCCAGGTGCTTTCTATTTCGCTTACTGTTCCAAGACCTGCCTTTGCAAGTCTGCATATTGGCTCAAAGTCAAGCAAATCCTGATCGGCAAACTTTAATAGCCGATCGATTTCATTGTTTATACGCTGGTCGAGGGCGGTTCCGGCTGCGTGGTATCGCCAGTATTCCCGCCTTGCGATAAAAAATCTTTTCCGAAGTTCGCCTCCGATACAAAATTTATAACAGCCATAAGCAATCCCAAATTTCCCGCAAAAACAGAATCAAAATTTGTGATCTTGTCAAGCTGTTTCCCATCTATAGAAGTAAAAGCAAGAAACTCGATGCAAAATTGCTGCCACGTATCAGGGGAACATATAATCTGATGCCCCTGCATACACTGTTGCAAGCGAACCATCATTTTGTTTGAACGGGAACCAAGAAAAAGATGTGTAGTTATAACATTTTTCCCTATGGTTGTTTCTCTGGTTAGTTCATCACTCATTTACCCCTCCGGGTAGTAAAGGTTTATGAAATATTAAACAGGAAGCGGAATACTATCTGTTGCCATAATTGCCGAAAAAGCGTCGTTTGTCGGGCTAGTCATTTTCAAAGTAAATTTAACTACACCGCGTTTATCATGTTGGCGCGCCCAAACTACCTCGCCTTCGGTTCCGGCATAATCTTTCCAATCATCTTCATTGCGTGTTACCTCTATAAATGATCCATCGGCAAGACCAACGACAGGAACACCGCCAAAGGTCATACCAACAAGAAGCGGGTCGTATGTTCCGCCCGGCATACCCTTGATAAAAATATCAAGGTTGCCGCACATAATTGTCCATTCTCTTGTATCAATTTCTTTTCCGTATTTTAAATCGGCAGGTTTTTTGATGCGGCAATTGAATGCCTTTGCAACTGTCCCGCCGTTTCCGTCCGTCATTAAAAACGATAATACTGGCATGCTATATCTCCTTTAAAAAGTTACTTACGAAATCAAGCCGATCATATGGATACTATTAATTGCACCGGAATACCAACACTGCCATTTTAGGTTATTAAGCACCCGATTAAGCCTATCTGTTGACGAAACATATCCGTCTGGGCTATTCGGATCTGTAAAAGATGGAAACGTAATTTTGTATCCACCTGCTTGATTCTTGCTTGAGTCTTCCGCGTATGCTGTAATCGGTCGCGTTACACCTGGCAACGAAACAAGCGGTTTGAATACCGATTCCATTGCGGCAAGTATCATTGCTTTGCCATTAATATCGTAAGGTACTTTAGGATTATTGATAAGTACAGCGTATACCGCCGCCTGCAATGCACCCACAAGATAATCATTGAATATTACTGCATCAATCCACGACACCCCGTCTTGGCAAGTTCCCCAACGAACAATATTATATCCCGCAACGGTTTCGAGCGTGTTCACATCTTTGCCCCGCGTAAAAGCTTGCAAACCGTTTACAAGGGAATAATATCCAGCCGCATTGTTATGCTGCGTCTGGTTCAAACTATCCGGCGTAAGTGATCCATCCGGCTGAGTGTATGCAACGTTATATGTTCCCGGCTGAAATCCGGCAATGTATCCAGCAATTGAGCTATCAAAATACTGTCCAAGTCCATTATAAAATGCGGCTGTGCGTCTTGCCTTTGTAGCAAGCACCTGTGCCGCAACTGTTCCCGAAGTGGTAAGAGCCGCATCAGTTGCCGGGTCAACATTTACGACATTAGCGTCTGCTGTTTTGTAAAAGAAAAACTTTGGGGATGTGTTTGCATTTACCCATGCGCTAACCGCAAGAATATCGGCTGTAAGTGTACTTGCAATGGTCAATTGATACCAAGAGTCATCAGAAGCCGAAAGCCGCGTGAGCGCATCTGCGTATGTTTCTGGGGCACTATAGGTAATAGAGCTAATTGTCATTGTACCTGTTATTCCAGCAAGAATAAACGCAACGAAAACCGATACTGTTGATTTGGGAGTAACAAGTATTGTATGCGTTCCACTTGTGTATGTTACCGTACTGGTAGTATCTCCCGATGTTTGAGCACGAAGCGCAACTTGCATTGCAGCGGCAAGCGTGGCAAGAGTTGTATTTTTATCTGTTATCCATGCAGTTGAAACAATAATACCATTGATATTTGCACTTATTGTTCCACCTGTAAATGTTCCAGCGTTGTCGATAATTGTGGCAGTTGCCGCCGCCGCTCCACCCATTGCGCCGAGCTTAATAGTGGCAGGTGCTCCATTTGGGGAGGTTCCTTGTGTAAATGCAGCCTTTGCGCGTGCATATTCAACGGTTATATTCCCGCCATTGATGTACTGTATCGCGTTTGCAGCTGGATCTCCGCCATTCGCAACCGGAACGGACACTGTGCGACCATTGCAAACGATATTCGGCCCGACAATCAACTGTAAACCAAGGTTCTGCAATGATACGGTTTTTGCCGCACTCTGCATTGACACCGATACTGATTCATTTAAACCCATGATATATTCTCCTTGTTAATTCATTATTCCGGTCATATTTGCGGTATCTATTGTGCCAGGCTTGCCGCTTGCCGTTGTCCAAGTGTCAACAAATCTTATTCTTAAATCCATGGTTGCGCGTGATTCTGGCATACTGTCGAGATATTGATGTGCGTCAACTATTGGATGAGCTTCAACGATTATAAATTTGTTTACGGAAAATGTCGGGTGTACAGTTGTGTCTTCTACTGCATTTCGTATAGTTTTTAAAATATCGACCGCAAGTTCTCCCATTGCGGTGAGATACACCATTTCTTCACGGTCTCCGGTATAAGCAACTGATCCGTGAATATCTATTGCTCCTGGATAATCACGACCTACACGAGAATCATTTGACAATCTCGCTTCGAGTAGAGGCGTTGCCGGTCTACCGTCGTTATCCATGTGCCATACAAAAGCTGTTTTGTTGTCCGGTCGTGCCGCAAGATTTCCTACCCAAAGTGTAGAAACCACAGTTGCAAGCCATGTATATATTGCCGTTTTTAATTCTGATTCTGTCATTGCAAATAATCTTTCGGGTTTTCTATCTTGGTAATAATGTATTCATAATGAGACATTACACCATTTTCCCACGGATTTGAATTTGTAATTTCATACCAATCGCTGCCGTATTGTATCCAGTCTGGCAATTGTCCGGTTTGTCCAGCCGAAGTCAAAGAAGTATTTGTAATAAATTTAAAAGATTGCCGAGTTCTTTTCCCCTCTTCGAGTCGTGCTATATCGCTAGGAGAACACGCGCTCATTGTGCCTATTGCCGAAATTGTAGTATATGTTGGCTTGCTCGCACCGGATGCCGTAAGCGTAATAGATCCAAAGTGTCGAATAGTAAAAGATCGATGCGGCAACACGGTAAGCATTATGCCACCTCTGCCTTTCCACTTCCTGCATGTTTACCCATTAACTTTACGAAGGTAACGCTATTTATCATCTGTCCGCTATCGATAAGCGTTTTTGAAGAACCTTTATTTCTCACAGTAGATTTTGCGTTTGGTGGTGCAATATTAGAGCGTATAGATTTACGTATAATAGATTGCATAAACAATCCCATATTCTCAAATGCTTGCGAAACTGTTATTTTCCCGATCATGGCAGCATCGGAAAATTTGTTTGCCATTTCAAATATCTTCTCACGGTTTCCATCTATAGCATTACGAAAGAATGGCCGCGATGGAATTGTATTTGTTCCGAATTCATTGAACACCGCAATTTGCGCCACTTCAGACATATCATCATACGGTTTCGCGGTTGCTTTATTTCTTGTCGCCTTACTCACATCACCAGAATCAGGAAAACCAGACTTTACATAACCGTTATGCAATTCTGCAACGACCTTTTGTAAATCCTGATAAGGTTTCTGATTTTTAACTAATGTGTGAGTAATACCCATTATTTACTTCTTAGAAAAAAGGATAAATTAAAATTGCTGTTGTGCCTGTTTTCTGAATACCTGCCAACTCCCCGGAATACGGAGGAGTCCATGAATCGTAAGCCGCAATAGCTGGAATAGTCCATGGGAACACCGCGCCATTTTGATACACAACATTTATTACAAGTCCAGCCGCTTGACCACTTGCTCCACCCATAACAACTATCCCCCGGAATAGTCTCAATGGGGCATAATCTTTTGCAGCGGTACTCATTGTCAATCCTGTAGTATTGCTATAAATACTATCAGGATCAAGAATTGAATCACCCGCAATGCAAGGCAATCCCGGCATAATTGAATTGGCGGTATTGTTCGTACTATCTTTGATTATTGCTTGCGCTGGATAAGTCATAATTATTCCTTAATTTGTTGCATTTGCAAAATTGCCAAGCGGACTTGCTACCGCTATTCCCAAAATATTTCCGTCTATCAATTGTGCAAGCTGCATCCCATAAGAAGTGCTGCAAAGATCGCCGTATCGAGCCTGTAATTTAGGGGGAATAGAATACGATTGTGCTACTCCCCCTTCACTTGCACTCGATACCGCACCACTTACACCAGGCTGCGCAATAGGATTTCTTGCGATTAAATGGCACACCCTTAATGCCACGGCATACTCGTAATTTATCCCAAAGCGGGATGTGCTTGTCTGCTGCATAGCCAACGTGATAAACGATGGTAAGCGAGTATCAGAAACATACGCCGGGGCAAGGGTAGCTATTAAATCTGAAACACTCATTTATTATCTTGCCCGTGTATTTTTTGTGATGCTGGTTTCAATGCTTTTGAACTGTCGGTCGATTGCCGCAATCACATCGGACCGCTTTTCCTGTTTTGAAATCTCTTCAAGTGTTTTAATCTTGAAAATGCTTTCAATTGTATGAATCTGCTTTTTCTTGAGCTTATCATCACCGATCTTTGTGCAAAAGTCAACCACATCAAAATCAGGCAACTTCACACATTCCGAGGTGTTCATTGCAATGCGCGAATTGTCGATTTTGCTATCTTCACAAATGATCTCAATGCCTTCATCAGGGCGTTCATTTGAACAATCTTCGATAAATGCGGGACTGTTTAGCAATTCTTTCGGATGATTTCCAGTAACTCCGCAGAACACAGCAATATGCCGCATAGGGGGCTTGTATAAAGGATCAAGGATATTTTTAGCCTTGTTTTCCTCTACTTTTTTGCGCTGCTCATCGGTTTCGAGAGAAATCGTGTACCCTATTGGGTTTGTCGATTTATTGTTAAGAATCATTTTCAACCCTCCGGTTGTTTTCTGTGAATAAAACCCCGGCATCTATTTGACACCGGGGACAATTGAAAATCGATTAGGTCGCAGGAACGGACAATTCAAGGATCAAGATAGACAAAGGATACTGACTGATGACTCCACCTACACGCGCGTGACAAGGTATTAGCCATTCGAGATTGCGTTCCTGTGGAGGAAGTTGCTCGAAAGGTTGCGGGATGTGGAATTTAAGTTTGCCAGGATCGCGCTTGTAAAATACCGCTACGTTTGTGCTCTTTGTCATGTCTGTAGGAGTCGACGGGCGCGGTGTTACGTTTGCAAGATCGATAACCCATTCAATTTCTTTTACCGAAGGGTTATGTGCAAGGAAATAATCTGCAACAGTTGTAAATCCTGCAACTGTACCGGAACCGCCGCCGCCCAACGGCAATGTGAATGGTGTTGTCGTAATAGCGACGTATTCTGCAAACGGGAGAAGCAGCGTATCCGGCATTTCAACAGTGTTCGTTATTGTACCTTGCAAAGCAACTGCATTAATCAAGTCAAGATACATATACTGTGCATTTCCCGCATTGGTCGTTGTCCAAAGACCATAGGCAGGACGCGCAATAATCGCATTGGGCTGATAAACAAGACCAATAAGCCCGCCATAAGTGGGATCGTTTGCTCGTGCAAGGAATCCAACCTTATTGAGCATCTGTTCGTAATCCATACGGGTTGCTTCTGCTTCCATCATTTCAAGGGGAACATTAGCAAACTTTGCGGCGCGGATTTCGTCCAGATTGTAACCATAGGAACCACCGAAAGGCAGAATCGACCGACGTACTTCACTTGCCTTTACGGATGTGCGGGGAAGGTCATTTGCATAATTCGAAACAAGGCCAAACGAACCGGCACGGTCGTACATGCGATACGTGATCGTTGTTGCGCCGGGGCCTGCTTCACTTGACACGGGAATAAGGCGGGTTGCCTTATATTCTGGATACTGTTTCCAGAAAATCTGAGTCATAATATGTTCGAGCTGTCTTGCAAAGAACATGTTATAGCCTTCTGTGTCCTGATTGAATCCAGGAATCTTACTAGAATCCTGTTTCCATGCATGTGTCAATGAATCGAAATTACCGGAGAGCTTGAAACTATCTCCTGTCTTTTTCGGTTCGTAATCCATTGTAAACATAGTTGCTATCCTTTTTTAAAGTTTGTTATCGTGTTACTTTGCCTGAACTACTGCGAGGCCGTTGTTTGTATCCGAGCAACCCTGAAAGAAAAACCAGTTAGGAACAAGTACGCACGTGCCGGAATCGCTATCATTGCGCAATGCACCGCGTACAACAGGATAAGAAACGCCTCCGATTGTGGTTGTGCCATTCTGTAAACGGATATACACAGGATCATTTGCACTTACCGCAACTTCTGCAAATACCCAAATACGACCTGCACCCATACAGTTTACAACGTCGTTAGCCTGATAATTAAGAATCAAGCTGCCAAGCTGCTGTTCTTTGCCCTGCGTCTGCATCGATACACCAAGCACTTTGTCGTTTGTGGTAACGGTATTGCTTGTAAGAGTAATCGTATGTCCAACCACTGCAAAATTTGTCAAGAGACAATCAAGTCCGTCTTTCGAATAGACATAGAAAGAAAGGTTGTTTGTGTCGGTTGTATCGATTGCTGCATTGGCAACAGGGGCCATAGCTTTAAGCAGAGTAACCAAGGATGCGGCATCGGTTGCCGGAGTTCCGCCCGCTGTAAGCTGCGTCATTGCAACACCGTTGATTTTCAGGTTCACGGTATCTGCGGCAGTAAGCGCTCCGCTCATTACAAAGTGAGCTACGTTCGCACGGGGCAAGCGAGCAACAAATTGTCCGGCGGTGCTATATGTTGGCATACGTACAATACCAAGGCCGAGGCTTATTGACTCGTAAGCAACAGGGGAAACGACATCACGATAACCGGAAATATCATAAGGCATACCCACGATACCGATTTTCGCATATTCGGAATAATCGGACTGTCCGACGAAGCCGGACGTATTCAATGCATCAGAATATGCATTGCTAATTGTGCAAGCTGAAAACGTGATAGTTGCATCACCAGTTCCGCTTACTTTGGTAAGCGTTCCAGAATTACCAGGAAATCCGCTTGCGGTTGTTAAAAGGGTGGTTTGTGCTGCAATTGTACTAAGTACGGTAAATGTAAAGCCCGCACTGGTATAAACTGCACCAACCGTTGCCGCTGCGCTCGAAACCGTAAAGGTTGTGAGCTGCGGGGCCATTTGTGTAATGTTTCCAGAGGACATATCTTTTCTCCTTATGAAAGGTTATTGTTTTAGGTTACTTTTTCACAGACATCGAACAAGGAGCCCTATAAGCATCCTGCAAAAGCCTATTTGATTCCTTTTCGTCTTTGTCTTTTTCTTCGTCTGATTTATCAAGAGTAACAACCTGCTTGCGCTGTTTTGCAAGTGCCTCTTTGCGCTGTTTTGCGTCACCGGCTTGAAGTGCTGCATCGAACATTGCAGTTACATAGTCTGCGCTTTTACCGTCCATATTCAATTCGGGAAACACTTTTTTGATTACAAGCCCTTTGATTTCTGCGTCTGTTTTGCCTTTGAATTCGGTTGCATCACAGATAAGCGATGCATTGTCTACAAGTGCAATACGTGCGGAAATTCCATCCTGCACAAGCTTCTCGGTGTCAACTTCTTTGAGCTTTGCAATTTCTGCCTTGGCTGCATCCGCCGTTGCTGTTGCTGTGTCAAGATTTGTTTTGAGCTTTGCAACTTCCTTCTTTTCGCTATCAAGCGAAAGGGTAGCGGTCGAAAGGTCTGTCCGTGCTTTTACAAGCGCATTGATAATACTTTCCGGTGCATCAATATCGATGCCGTCAAGATTGTATTTCATCTTTCTTTCTCCTTGAGAAATGGTTTTTGAGTCCTGTTTTAATTCGAGTTCGTTTTCTTCAATGTCCACGGTATCCATATTGAGCCGTGCCATATCTCCGGCACGTCCACGGTCTACAATAGCAAGATGATTTCCGCGTATATTTGTTTGCCGATAATCGTATTCTAATCCATCCGGTGTAATTCCATGTTCTTCGATGTCATCCGAATCATAAGCAAGAGACAAGCCGCGACGACCGGCTTTTACAGCCGCGACACCGGACTTGTCGGTAATCATTCCAGACAGTTTTACAAAATTCCCATCACGCCGGATATTTTCACCAATAGAACCGATTTGAAAATCTTTTACATTGTCCGCTGTGATTTTAGGAGTAACGCCCATGCAGTGGTCGTTTACAATGGGTTTTAACGAAAAAGAGGCCATAGAGTCGGCTTTAAAAACTTCTTCCGGTGAACGATAGGCCTTGCGAATCGATCCATCTGTATTGTGATAAATGAAAATTCCTGACCGGGTAGCTACCGCATCAAATTTGAGATAACCTTCTGGCGTTTCGGTAACGCTTCCCATGGAAGAACGGTCGAAATATGTATTTGTTGTCATTTTTTCCCAATAAAAAAGGCTCTCCGTGGCAGGAATTGTAATCCCACTACGAAGAGCCTTCAAAAGTGTTGTGCGCTATCTTTCCGCAGACACTAAGACTATCGATATTAAGTATAGTATAAGTAATGCAAAATAAAAAGTCAATATTTATTTTAATTATTTTTTAAACGATAAAAATAATTTGTAGAATATTTTCTGCTTTAATGTATAATAGGTATATAAACAATCAACCCGGAGGGGTGTTATGAAAAAGTTTATTTTAATCGCAATTCTGGCAGTATCGGCATTTTCTCAAACGTGGACAGGCAGAGTAGATGCAGACGGTCCAACGCTATACACCTGGAATATCTCGTTGTCAAACGATACAATCACCTGGCAAGTATTACAGATTTACGGCCACGATACAATCGATTACCATGGCAAACTACAAAATCCTATGCCTAAATCTATAAAATATCCTATTATAAAAATCACTCCTGTAATACAGGATACAGTTGTCTATCAAAACGGGTACGCTAGACAAGTGAATAAATTAGAAGTGTCCCCCAAAAGGGAGGTTCAATTTTCAGTAATAACCGGATCATTTAATACAAACGGGGGAATGGAAATATATTCATCTGGATATAGTTTGTTTCAATCTGTAATTGTACCAGAAGTTTTTTTGTCGGTATCAAATCCAGTACCACACCGAGCAAATTTACCAATTAGTAATGTTTCACGTGGAATGTATCTTGCAAATGGGAGAATGGTTGCGGGTATTAATAAAAACCAGCTAACTTCAAACAGGATTTACATTCGGTGATTTCACATTAAGGCGGGTCAATTCTTCACTTGTCACAATCTTTTTTACGTCAACCGCACATTCCCGAATTCCACCCTGGAAACAAACCAATTCAAAATGTAACGACAATTTACCAGAATAGCGCGGACTTACTAACATCCGCGCTATTGTATCGTTTACTACAAGCGATAATTCTTCTGGCCTCAAATATCCTTCGCCTTCTTTTCAGCGTCAATTATTTCTTGCTTCCATCGTTCTACGGTTGCTTTAATTGCATCAATCTTTTCTTTTGGATATGATACAAAAGCTTCGTTATTTGGATCAACCATATACAATTGACACTCAAAAGACATAGCCGTTTGCATCCATACGCGACGGTCAAAATCACATTTGCAAAACGCTTCTATCATTTGATATTTTGAAAATGATAGAGCATCTTTACCGAGTGCTTGCGTTGCCATAGCGACAAGACGCTCCCGATATTCTGCGGAATTATCCTGTTGATTTGGGATGTGTGGAGTTTTTTTCATTACGCACCCACAGGCTCAATTGGCTCCTGTTTTGTTTCTTCTGGCTTAACCTCTTCCGCTATGGTTGCAGGTTGTGGAAACGAAAATGCACCACCTACGCGAGTTTTCATTATTTCAACATCTTTCTTTACATCCACAATAATTTTTGTTACTGCCTCGGTATTGCTTTTTATAGCACCACCAACAGCCTGTTTGAACGCCTCAATATCGGAATAAGCGTCACCCGTAAACTTAGATAGCTGCTTTTCAACGCGCAAAACAAAACGCTCTTCCACTTTGAAAATAAGAAGCGCAACAACCGCCGACAGAACCAATCCGATCAAAACACCTACGACTAAAAGCATAATAAACCCTCCGGTTTAAATTGTGAAAGAAACTGTTATTTTATTATTGAACTGAAATTGGGTTCTGCATAACATCGACAATTATAATCGCTACCCGGCTTCTTGCCTTGCATTGCTTTGGGCCGTGCAATCCAGGTTTTCCCATTGTCCAAAGAATATACGTTAGAATCATTCCATTTGCAAAGGGAATCGTTCATTTCTTCATGCGTAGCACGCTCTCGTTCATCTTCCATTCCGCGCCAATAATATGTATCGATTCCAGCCGATTTTTGCCTATAATTTGCAATATCGCCATTAAGCTTACTTACTTGGTCGCGTGCAATTAATGCCGCCCGTGTTTCAACCTTGGTGAATACGCCTCTTGTCAATTCGGTATTTGCAAAAAGGTTGTTTGATATAGTGGAATACCGATCGCCATTGCGTATACCATTTGAAACGGTAAGACGAACATCTTTGTATACTTGCGCCTTCAAATCATCAATAAGCGTTATGTTGTCATGTGTGAATGCCTGTAATCTGTCGGTAAGTTGCGGCATATTGGTATATATGTCAACACCTAAAACGTGTTTGCATATTTTATACCATTGTTCTGCATTAAACCTGGTAACGTTTTGACTCATTGTGGTGAGTATCCCAAGTTGTTGATTTGTTGGGAATACCCCACTTATCGCATCGCTAAAATTGCTCATTAATCCGTCGAGATCGTCACTCCAAACATCCATTTTAATAGAATCATTTTTATGTGCGTTCGCTTGTGCGATTAGTCCCGGTAATTGTGGCAATATCTTTTGCTTTACTTCTGATTTAAGACGTGCAATAAACAATAACAATATTTTACGATATTGCACTTCACACAAGATAGGATAAACCCACTTGGGAGCCTTCCCGAGTTTACCCTTAATCCATGCAGACTTAGTAAGCAATTGATGTTCTATTAATTTTAAAACATCCATTATGTAGGAACCTTATCCTTACGTGATTCGTCAAGTTGCTTTTTGTCATCTGACAAAGCATCAATAGTTTTCTTTTTTGCTGCTTCGAGTGCCAACTGGTTTTGATGTGCCGCTTCCGCTTGTTCGTCTTGTGGTGTTTTAAAGTCTGGATCTTCCTCATTATCGCTTAGTATCGTTTCGAACGAATACGCTTGACCACCAAACCGGCTTTTTGATATTGTACCTTTAGGATCTGCAATAACCCCGCTGTTTATATATAACTGGTCTGTTTGCGCTTGCATGTTTCTCATTTGTACTAAATCTTTTTGTGTAGGTTGCCATAGAGAATTAAATTTAATTGGACTGTTATCATCAACTGGATGCCCAAGGCTTATATTGACATAATTAACAAGCCTTTCCATAGGCGGCAACAAATCCTCTTCTTGGAAAGTGGAAACCCTATCGTACCAGAACCGCACCTGCGATGCTTCATCATCTGATAATCCGCCTTGCGAACGTCCAAATAGCAAACACATAGGCAACCCTTTATTTGCTGCCAGACTTTCAAGAATCAAGTCAACAAGGTCGCGCAAGCCGCCGACATTCGCCGCGACACGCTCAAACTTTTGGTTTTCATCAATAATAACTGAATTGATAACATGTTTTGCCTGGTCAATCTGTTTGATGTACGCCATTACATCCGCTTCTTGGTGATCCGCAAGCAGGTTCATAAGGTTATGAATTGTCAATACTCCTACAATAAACTCGCTTATGATATGTTCGATATTTGAATACGTTTCTCCGACCGCTCGCAACCTGTCCCAGCATGACTGAAAAATAGAATCCGCCCAACCTTGGTTTTGAAACCGCGTTACATCTGGCACTTCATCACCTTCAAACCGCAAACACCTTGACTCATGCACAAAAAAAGGTTGCCCGAAAATAGGGGTAATACGGTATATTTGCGGATGTCCATACGAATCATTCGAGGGATCAAGGTACAAATCTGCGGGATTGATTACTATTCGGTATCTATCAAACACAAGCAACTGTTTTACGCCTTTTAGTCGTGCCAAATTAGCCGGCTTAGACATATCATCGATTCCATCATCCAACACCATTACAATAAGTGAACCACCGTACAACTTTGCAAAAGTCAATGCCTTTTTAACTTCTTTTTTCGTATTAATTTTCTTTAATTCGGTTTCAATTTTCTTGTCTGTATCGCCTTCAACATTCCACCATGAACGGGTCATATCCCCTACAATGCGTGAAAGAATTATCCGCCCTAATCCATCACTGCGGTATATATCAGTTAAATCTTGATACATTAACCGCGCTTCTGGGGCAAATGTTGTAGATAGTTTTCGGTCATGTCCCTTGACACCTAAACCCGTTATAAGGTTTTGCCATGTGTCCATACTGAAATTGTCTTGTGTCAATATTGGCGACATTCTACCACGTGGAAATATCACACCGGCATTTGTTGCACGGCGACGGCCTATTGGCTTAATTGGCGTTTCGTTTTTCATGTTTTACCAAACCAGTCTTTTGCTGAAGGGAAGCCAGTGACTTTGGATACTTCAGATACAGCGTATCTTCGAGCATCCATTCCATGGCTAAAAAAATGAGTTATCGCATCTGTAAAATTTCCGTTTTTATCTTTTATATACATGCAGTTTCTTTGTTCTTTAATGCAATTCGGGCTATTTTTAAACCAAAATTGATTATATTGATTTACCTTTTGTATACCGTGTTCTACGCTACCTTGACCTTTAGTAACTGGCAAAACATTGTATCCATAATCACATAATTCCTGTATACTTTTGGGTTCCGCACTATCTGCAATTATTACATCTCGATGTTTTCTAACGCCAACTTCTGCGAACCTGTCTGCAATCTGCCTATTAGTCATTCCAGTTTCGTAAAACATTTCCTCGGAATATAAATCGTTGCCCCTTATTTCGTTTCTGACTAAAACCGATGGATCGTTTGAAAATCCGAAGTCAAGACCATAAATAATAAGCGGTCTTGCTATCGGTTGCAATTGTTCTATTATCTGAAAATTAGGATATACAAGTCCATTAATTTTACCTACAAGACCAAGGCCGTATACGTGCCACCAATTCGGATCAGCGTCTTTTTCAGACTCAATATTTTCAATAATTGATTTGTCAAGTACATGTTTCGCGTCAAGGTATGTACTATGAATATATTCCGTATCTGGTCTTGGTATAATTTTTTCATGCGCCCAAAATTCAGCGACTGGATTATAATCCAGAAAGGTAAACAGCCTTGTACGCTTATCAAGTTCCATAAACGATTCATAAGCGACGTTGTTACATTCGTTAATGTAAAGAATATCTCTTCGACCACCTCGAAGCTTTGCCGAAGAGTCCGCACCAAAAAATTCAATTTGACTACCATTTGGAAAAGTATATATGTAATCAGAGCGATTCCATCTTTTTTCATCAAGATAATCTTCCATGATTTTGAGAAAATCACGAATTGCACCACGCTTAAGAACCGGCAAAGATTCCGCAACGATAGAAATAAGAATCTTGCGCTTTGATTCCATTGCAATAAAAATGAGCAATTGAACAATAGAATACGTTTTAGAAGATGACGTTCCGCCTTCATTAACTGCACGTCTGATTTTTTTATTGAGGTATGCACTGAGATTGCGGGTAAAAACATTTGTGGTTGTTGCTTTCATTTAAAATCACAAAAAGCGTTATTCTTGCATTTCTTGAGATTCCCGCCCATCACCGGAAGATATTTTTTCGCACATTTTCATGGTTGCAACATCGATAACATTAAAAACAGGGCTTTGCTTTATCTTTTCACCGCCACTTGTCATGTCCACAGCCTGTTTTGCTTTTCCATCTAATCTGTCCGCAATAAATTCAACAGCCCAAGATTCGCCCTGCATTGCGGCAATTCTTACTTTAATCCATGTAATATCGTCAACGGTTAAATTTTCTTCTGTCAATTCTGGAAAAAACTCTTTTATTTTTTCGCTGACTTGTGCCGGGCTTTTTAATTCCCCATAATTGGCCAATTTATACGATATGTTAGATACGCCTTTGGGTCTGCCTGGCCCTCCTGGATTACCTTTTTTAAACTGTGTTTCTTTTGGGGGAAATCCTGGGCCAACTATATAAGGGATTTCATTGCCACCCGATAAATTCCCGATATTCTCATTTTCTTCCATAATATCCATATAATATATCGTGTCATAACAAAAAAGCAAACTATTTTAAAATAAATTTGACTTAGACCAATGCGCATGATTATATTGTGAGCATAAACGCACAACAGTAATGTGCGAACGCAAAGTGTTTTTATCATTTGAAAGGGGTATAGTATGCTGATTTATCAAACTGGTAGCGCTGGGACACCACGCGGAATGTCTGTTGGTGCACTTCGAAAATTCGCCACTGCTTCTGGAAAAGCCGCAGCAGCAAAAGTCAAAATTGGTAAACGCCGCTAATTAAAACCGTCATTTATCCAATGGTTCTGATAGTTTAAATGACGGTCTATCTGGTTTTAAGTTAATATTTTTAGCCATTTCGTACCCGTCAATAAGCGTGTGAGATTTTTCTAATCCTACATTTTTAAGAAATTCTTTTTTATCGTCTTTGCAAGAAAAACAAACTATTAGATATGTTTCATGGTCATTTGTAGCTTGAAATTCTTTATTTTTTTTCCTAAAAGATTTAATTTCTTCCGATAATTCTACCTCTGGATTTTTAAGGCAATCTTCAGATTTTTGCGTTTCGTTGCCTTCTAAATTAAAATTAATATCTGAAAAATCAATGCCTGGAAAATCAAAAATACTTTTTGTTCTGATCATATCTAAAAATCTCCAAATCTATAAGTGGAAAATATTCTTTTATCTTTTCGTAATCTTCTGGGTAATGTTTTTTAACTCCAAACAGAAATTGATATTTCATTGCATCGTATGATCTGTTCCATATTTTGTAATCATCTGACAACGGTATATTTTTTTCTTTAAGCAACTGCAAAACATCTGACTTGTTCCAATCAAAAACAGGAAATATTTTTTTTGTGATATGATCTATGCCGTTTTGTTTTTTCTTAAAAAACTTTCTCCGGTTAAAAGACTCGCTCGCTCTCATGCCCACAATATCATAATAAATATTATTGTCACCTGTTGACCTAATATAACAATCGACAAGATTTTCAAACGTTAATTTAGGTAAATTTAAGCTACATAAATATTCTATCATGGGGGGGGGCATAAAATCGTTATGCCTTAAAAAATCGTATAACATGGGATGCGGAAGTCGTATAATTTTAATATCAAGCAATTTTTCGTATGTTGTTAGTGTTTTTTCTACAAAAAACAATTCAGGACATAAATAAAAATAAAACGGAATAAAATTGATTTCCAATGCCTTTAAAATAACAGCGCAAGCCAAGCTATCCTTTCCACCAGAAAAACCAAGAGTGACTTTTTGTTGTTGTTTTAATAGGTCGAATATTTCAGGATTTATTTGTTTCATTTTTCCCCACCTGCCTATACCTATCCGCCGATTTATGTAGCTCGTATCTGTATTGCTCCACCTGCGTACGGTGCTCATCGTGCGCAACTGCATCGAGCACGGTTTTATCAGCCTCTAAAATACGCAGTTGCACGACCACTGTTTTTTCTTTTTTTTTGCGTCCCATTGTTACCTATTTTTTGTTAAACCAGCCGCGCCCGGTTGACTCGGGACGGCGGCAGCCCCGCGGCGGTTAGTTACAATGTGTTGCTAAAAAATCAAACTTGTTGCCAAAATTAATAAATGCATACTCGTTTTTAATCTCGGATATTTGGCATTTGCGCAAAAGTTTTATCGTTTTTTTTACAGCATCTCTGCCATCTATGTATACCACCTGTACGCCTAGCGATCCGCTATTGTTATGCCACCGGACATACGGTATTTTAATGCGCGCCCTGAGACCATCACCTCTAACTGCAATACCAGTATAGCAATTGTCCCAGATGCCTACGCTAACCGTGTCGCGGCTAATCACTTTGTACTGTCGTGTTTTTGCTGTTAAAACGCTCATTTTATCCATCCTCTGCCGAGGTCTACGGAGCCTGCCGCATCAGTCTGTAGATCAGTTATTGTCTACACCTATAATATACAACGATTAAACACAAAGCGAAACAAATATTTAATATATTTTATTTATTCGTAGACCAATTTTTGTGGATTTTGGTCTACAATTTAAAATCTGCACCAACCCACCCATATTTTTTCAATATTTCGCAAATATCCGCCTCGTTTCTGCATGTTTCTATTTTGTAAAATGGGTTTTTCTCTCTGAACTCTTTTTGCTTATCTGTCAATTTGCCCGTTTTGGTTTTATATTCAACGTGTATTACTTTGTTATTGTAAGCAGAATACCAGTCAGCATCCTGTGAGCCGTCTTTACTTGTGCTACAATCTTTTACACTAAACCCAATGCGTATTACAATGTCGCTTAATGTTTTGTGATTAGTGTCTTTTTTGTTTGCGTACATTGCTTACCCTTTCTTGTTTGCTCACGTATCTCACTTACAAAATGCACATACATCGATATATCCGCACCGCACTTCGGGCACACATACCACGCTCGCCCTTTGCGTATAGGGTCGTTTATGTAATCAATTTCGCACTGGTGCATCGCTGCGCCTTTCCGTTTCGCACATAGCACCACACTTCACACAACGCATCATCGCTTGTTTTTGTGCTTCTGGAATATCATTCGGTATATCAGGTTGTGTAGACCTGCAATTCCAGCATATCAATTCAGGCATTATTTACAACCCTTAAACTCTCCACATTCTCCAACTCGATGAAATTTATTTATAACGGTTTTAAACATTTTAGAATTGAGCAACTTTTTTACATCACCGTCTAATTCTAATTTATTGTTTTGTGTAGGCATTCCAGCATGATACAAGATTTGAATAATATGTTTATTTGTAAATTTTGTTTTAAGAGATTTACACGAAAACGACAAACAGGAATAATCTAAGTCTACCCCTGTGAGGTCTACCCCTGTGAGGTTTGCCCATGTGAGGTCTACCCCTGTGAGGTTTGCCCCTGTGAGGTCTGCCCGTGTGAGGTTTGCCCGTGTGAGGTTTGCCAGTGTGAGGTTTGCCCCTGTGAGGTTTGCCCGTGTGAGGTTTGCCCCTGTGAGGTTTGCCCGTGTGAGGTTTGCCCGTGTGAGGTTTGCCCGTGTGAGATCTGCCTCTGTGAGGTTTGCCAGTGTGAGATCTGCCCATGTGAGATCTACCCCTGTGAGGTTTGCCCATGTGAGGTCTACCCCTGTGAGGTTTGCCCGTGATCCGCCTTCATTTTTTAACCATTTTTTATGGTCTACTAAAACCTGCATCAACTTTTCTGTCGTCATATCCATCGCAAACTACTCCTATAAAAAACCGTATCGCCCCGCAAGAATCTGGAAAATTGCGAGTGCGCTGGCGCTACGATACGGATAATGTTTTTGTGTGAAGTTTCCAGATTCACAGTGTACTAAATATAACATATTATGCGTCAACGCGCAAGGTTTATTTTAAAACAGCTCATAATATTTTTTATTTGCTATTTTATCCCAAAAAAGCTTGCATTTTTTTTCAACAAACGCAATACTTTTATTATTCAAACTAAACATTTCGAATATATAAGAAACATTAGCATCTATTTGTAAATTTACTGTATAAGAATCTGGTATTACGCCTTTATGTGGTGGATAATGAAAAAAATTAATATAATACCGCTTACCTTTTTTATCCCGTATACACTTTTGATATAAAAAATCAGAATGTTCTTTAAAATGTGATTTACCATGCTTTCTATAACCATTTACTGCTAGTTGTTCCTCAGTTATTTTTCCTAACATACCTTACCCCTTATCGTTGCCGCGGTTTATATTTTGTACTTTTAATAAAAATCTAAACACGAGTAATTAATTTTAGGTTTTGTATCTTCAAATGCTTGTTTTACTTCTTCTTTGTAATCAAAATTAAAAAACACCTTGGATTTTAATTGTCTGATTACAGCTAAAATGCAAGCCGGACAATTTGCTTCTTCTTTCATTTTTTCAAATGATGACAAAATTTCTTTTATGTTTAATACATTTTTCTCTTGAATGTTTTCAAAAATTGTATTTGTTTCTATTACATCACAAGGCATTATTGCTATAAGTGATTTTAAATTGTTTTGCGCACCATTAACTATATCACACATTCTACAATATCTATCTGGATTTTTTGTACAATGCTTTTCATGTTTAATCATACTTGCAGCATTATATTTCTTCTTTCCGCAATGATCACATTTATATTGATTAACTTTTTTAATTTTCATTTTTATTTTCTCCTAAATGATTCCCAATTACAAATTATCATTATTCCACATTCATGTATTCTATCAACAATAGAAGCGCCCATGCTTGCGGCAAAGGCCTTTTCGTCTTGATTGCTT